>Ga0302210_10000086_pt1 | contig 45055 bp, 39 predicted proteins | sample II_Fen_E3_2_FD_198793 | JGI IMG/M metagenome (GOLD analysis project Ga0302210, IMG submission 198793) | Peat permafrost microbial communities from Stordalen Mire near Abisko, Sweden - II_Fen_E3_2 | ecosystem: Environmental > Terrestrial > Soil > Wetlands > Permafrost | place: Sweden: Abisko... | reverse complement strand
GGTTCTTTTAGCGCACGAAGCAGGTGAAAGAAGTTGACTCGTACCGCAATGGAAGCTATTACAATGATAAGTGTAATAAAAATAATTAAAGCTAAATACAAGGATAAAATTAGTTTTCCTAATGGAAAAAGCATTTCTAATCCATAGGTGCTTACAGTATAAGCAATGGAACCAAAGATGCCGATTGGTGCCAGTAACATAACATAATGTGTAAATTTAAACATTACGTTTGCAACGGTAGTAGCAAAATCAATGACAGGACGACCGTTTTTGCCAATAGCAGCGGCAGCTACACCAAAAAAACAAGAAAAGACAATGATTTGCAGCATATCTTGACGTGCCATCGCGTCAATGATATTTGTCGGAATAAGGTTGACCAACATATCAATATGGTTGATGGATTTTTTTGCAGCTTCGGCAATTGCATCACTGTTGCCATTTGTTATAACAACACCGAGACCTGGTTTTAAGACATTTACTACGACTAAACCAACAATTAGAGCTAGGGTGGTAGCAAATTCAAACCATAAAATTGCTTTACCGCCTAAACGGCCTAGTTTTTTAAAATCACCAGTGCCCGCAATACCCATAATTAATGAACTGAAAATCAATGGAACAACGATCATCTTGATCATGCGGATAAAAGCATCGCCAAGTGGTTTGAGATTTTTCCCATATTCAGGAAATAAATAACCGAAAGCAATACCTAAAATAAGTCCAAGAAAAATTTGTGTTGCAAGCCCTAGGCCTTTTTTTTGTTCTGACATAAAATTTAAAACTCCTTTTATTCATTTTAATGAGACAGTCCTTTGGAACAGGACATCAATTGTGATAATGTGACTACACAACTATAAAAGATTCGTTATAAAATGTCAATAGAAAAGTCATTTGGATATGATGATGTTCACTGAGAAGATACAAAGTATTTCTATAAATGGATTTTTTGTTATAAATGGGTATATTTACTTTTGTATATAACAAAATACGTTGGGTGGAAAATTTTTTATCAGCAAGGTCTAGGGTGGCATTTGCGCACTAAAAAAAGTAAGTATAAAATTAATTTATACTTACTTTTTATCTTTACTTTTAACTATTAGGTGTTTTTAGCGATAAGTGCTCCAACTACAGCACCAACGATACCAGCAGTATTAACTTCACCTTGTGAATGACTGTCTTCTTGTGATTGGTCTTCGTGGTAACGATGATGGGCTTCAGAAATACCGCCAAAAAGACCAGCAAACATTAAGCTGCAAAGTGCAAGTGAAACAATTTTAGTTGATTTATTTTTCATCATGAGGAAAGCCTCCTTATATTCTCTAGAACAAATCTTCGACTAATCCCTAGTATAAGGTTTTATTATTTGAAATGGATTTGATTTAAAAATATATAAGGAATACTTTCTTTTTATTTAACCATTTATGCCGTAATTGGAGATACATTTATTTTTAGGCGAGACCAACATAGATTTTTACGTCAAGATTGTCACAGGTGAAGTCTATAATAATAGCTTGTGGAACAGGCAGCGTAGCTTGACCTTGTCCCATCATAAGCGTTGGAGGCGAAATATCCAAACCACCTACGTTAATTTTACTAAATTGTGTGCAGGCATTCGCGCAAACCATATTTCCCATTTCGGAAATAGCACTTTGGGCTAATTTATCAAATTCAGTTACTTCCATACCCATCATCATTTTGGAGGCGAAACTTTTGGCGCAATCGCTAGTCATTCCAATTAAAATTACACCTTTTATAGAACCGATCATAGCAATATTGAGCAAAACTCCATCATAAGAGAAGGTTGACCCAACAAGGGAAACTTTCTTTTTTTCAATTTGTTGAAAACCGATTTGCGGTAGTATTTCTGTAAATGCGGATAAGATTGGATTTATAATGGTTACATCCATAAAGTCGACCCCTTTTTAAAACCAACGCCTAAGAAGATTACTCCATACTCTGTTTCGGCTAAAGATTTTTGGATTTTAACACTAGGACTTACAAGTTCCGCTGAATTACCATGGAACATGCTTGGTGGTGAAACACGCAGACCCAATGCTTTTTCTCTTTTATTGAGCATTGAGCAGGCAATGCCGCCGATAATATTTGCAAGTTCAGAAACCATGGCCAATACTTCTTCAGAATTTTTGGCGGGGCGTCGCAAGATTGTTTCAGCAATTTTTTCAGCAACTTCAAATGATAAATCTAAAATCATGGTTCCTGTATATTGACCAATAATGCCAATAATTGTAGTGACACCTTTCGATTGATAAGGGTCGTCAATTTCAGCATCCTCAATGAAACTTACCGATGTTTTTGCCATGCGGGTAATGTTTTGTGACAAAGCTTCCTTGAAGGTATCTAAGCCACGAGTTAGCAGTTCTTGGAAAAGGGTATCAGGTAATAAGACTTTTCGGATTACTGCAAATAAATTGTCCGCGTCTACTGGCTTTTGAACATAACCAGAAATGCCAACACGTTTTGCCTCCAGTTCGGTTTCTTCATCTTTCATCGAACTAGACAAGATTATTTTGGCCTTTGGATCTTGCCTTAATAAAGCGCGGCTTACTTCAAAGCCATCTGCTTCGGGCATAGCGATGTCCATTGTAACAATATCGGGTTTCGTTTTATTATACGTTTCGAGAGTCGTTTCGAGTGAATCGGCTTCACCGACAACCTCATAACCTCCGTCTGTTAAAGTTTCGGCAATAATTGTTCGTGAAAATGGAGAATCATCAACAATCATAATTTTAATCGCCATACAATCGACTCCTTTTAATTATTATATTTAATATCTTTTTTATAAGATTCGACAAAAAAAACGAAAACCTTTCAAAAAAACGAGCTTTTTATGAGGTTGTATTGAACGGTGACTAGGAGCTGTTCGTAATTGGTGTTTTCTTCTTAGCGAACAATGATTTTGTTGCGTCCCGTAGTTTTTGCTTCATACAATGCCTTGTCGGTGCGTTCAAATAGTGCAGATTCATTATCTTGCGGGGTAAGTACAGATATACCTATACTGACTGTAACATGAACAATTTTATCGTCTGTCGGTTTGAAATTTTTAGTCGCAAAATCATGACGAATGTTTTCTGCGAGTTTAGCAGTTTTGGTTATATCACAATTTGGCAGCAAAATAACAAATTCTTCACCGCCAAAGCGAAATGCGAGTTGTGTTTCATTTAGGTTCTTTACCAAAATATTGCTAAAGGCTACTAAGACTTGATCACCTTGCCAATGTCCGTATGTATCATTATATTTTTTAAAAAAGTCAATATCCATAATCATAAGTGAAAGAGGAGTACCATCCATGAGTGCCTGGTTGATTGTTTTTTGCATTTTGCTGTTCATATAGCGACGATTATAAAGCCCGGTTAAGGCATCGGTCAAACTTAAATCACGATAATAATGTAAATTGCGTGTGAGTGTCAGCTGTGTTAGACGTAAATCGCGGAAGTGTGCCGATAATGCAAGTGACAGCAAAATAGATTCTAATGCAGTTGTCAGCATGAGTATGTTAGAGCTTGTTGTTCGGTCAGAGAGAAAGATCCAAATTAAAATACCAATTGATAGAACTCCCCAGGCGAGAAGATAATAAATGGCTGGGCGAAATCCATTGCGGAATCGGTAGAGAGCTATACCCATGAAAAGCAGTGGTTGGATAAAACCTAGTCCATGGGAAAGCCAATTTGCAGGAATTGAGTATCCAAGTATTCCTAAGATTCCCACAAAAATTGACAGTATTAAAATTAAATTAAAACATTTTTTAAAAAACATCTCATCCGAATGTATTTGTAAAAATTTAGCAGAAAATAAAGTAGCGAAAGAAAATGCAGCTGATAAGCAGAACCAAAATAGGGCATTGTAAAGTCGATAATTGATATCCAGCCATAGCCGTAAATGTCCATGGGAGTTGAATTGATAGATAAACATGAAAGCAATATACAAGACATAAAGTAAGTAAGTTTGGTCTTTGAGTACAAAAACGATAAATAAATTATAGAAGAACATGGAAATCAGAATACCATAAAATAGACCATAGGCGATATTTTTTAGCAAAGCAGCATGGATAAAATCTTTTTCTTGCCAAATTATTACAGGCAGATTCATGACAGAAACACTTTGCAGGCGTACATAAATATACTGACCTTCCATATAATTAGGTGGCAGGCAAAATGTCCAGTCAGCATCCAAGATTTCACGTGCCGTACTAGGTCGTTCCGTGCCAGCCTGTTTTAAAATATAGTGGCCTTTATCAAGTGTCGAATCTTTTACCGGAATATACACATCAAGTTTATTGATACTGGGATTGGCAAAATTTAATAGGCGAGTTTCTGATTTTTCAAAACTGTTTTCTGTCGGGGGAATAAAACGTACCCAAAAAACAGAGGACGAGATGCTAAGCGAAATATTTTCCTTTATATGTTGCTGGAAAGCCTCATCAAACTTAGGGTCGCTTACTGTTGAAATATCGTACTGTCCGTTTATATCTTCTAAAATTTCAAAATTTCTTATTGTAAAGCTACTGGATTCAGGCGAGCTTACTTCTGCTAGAGTTGTAGCTGTGTCAAAAATAAATAAAAAGCAAAGAATCACGAATATTCTTTGTAAAGATCTCTGCATGTAATCCACCAACTAACATAGTATTTAATGCATCGTAGTATATTTAAACTTCACAGCTAAATGTGTTTTTATAGCTAAAAATCTCCAAGTACTTTGGCCTGAATTTATATGAAGCAGAATAACTGGCATTTATGCAAATTATAGCATAAATGTACTAGATTACGAAAGGTATTTTGTTTGGCTTAAGCTGGTTCTACAGTTGGTTATTAAGTGAAAATAGTACTTAGATATACAGGCTAAGTATCATTTTGCGTTTCATTTGTGGTATATTTAATATACTTGTATTTTTATGGGGAAAATATACAAATTATCTTAAGATAATCGGGGAGATGGCCATTATGGCAGTATTGCAGCATATGAAATTAGCAATTATACTTTTAGCGTGTATCGTTGTGGGAGGCATTTTTGGATATATGGCATTAGAAGATTTATCGATTTATGATGCGATATACCTTGTCGTGACAACGATTTCCACGGTCGGTTATGGAGATATTACACCAAAAACGAAAGCTGGTCGTTGCTTTACGGTTTTTTTGATTATTTTTGGTGTTGGTATTTTATTCTATACGTGGACTTTAGCTGTGAGTTTAATTGTGGAAGGACGAATGAAAGATATTTTTGGGAGGCGTGAAATGAAAAAGCGAATCGGAAAATTAAGCCAGCATGTTATTATTTGCGGAGCAGGAAAAGTTGGGTCGAATGCGATTCTTCGTTTGCAGCAAGAAAATGAAAAATTTGTCGTGATTGACAACAATACGGAAATTTGTGAACGATTAGAACAAGAAAAAGTGCCGGTTATCCAGGGTGATGCTACGATGGATGAAGTTCTATTGGAAGCAGGGTTATTGCAGGCCAAAGGCGTTATTGCAGCCTTGTCAGGAGACGCAAATAATGTGTATATTACATTAACTGCCCGAAACATACGTCCTGATATTTTCATTGTCGCTAGAGCGGATCGCCCGGAGGCAGAAGCCAAAATGCGTCGGGCGGGAGCGACATCGGTTGTTTCGCCCGCGGTAATGGGCGGGCGGCATATGGTCAATGCTTTGACAAGACCGTTAATTATGGATTTGCTGGAAAATGTTTTTTATAATCAAGAAATCCATCTTGATATGGCTCAAATTACCATTCATAATGGTTCAAGTTTGGTTGGTAGAGATTTGACAAATAGTGGAATTAAAACCGTATATGGTGCTATTGTGATTGCGATTCAACGCGGTACTGAAATGGTGGTAACACCAAATGCAGAAGAAAAAATTCGTTGCGATGATATTTTGATTCTATTGGGAGAACGTGAAGCTTTAAATAAACTCAACCAGTTGGCTGGCAATAAGTCATAAAATTAATTTTCATAGAGCCATTCAAAAATAGCAGCATAGGTTTTGCTTTCGCTGGAATCCGTACTTACCACAGTTTTGCTTTCATCATTTATTGAAGCAATCAGATTATTATTACTATCGAAAAAACGATGATTTTTTGACACCAGGGTTTTATCTTTTTGATTATAGACCGTATAGGTAATGCTATACTTGATTTTATTCCAGTTGGCTGTATCATAGTTGGTTTTATACTTGTTCGTTATCTCTTGAATCATTGTTTGTGATAGATCTGTTTTTAAATCTACACCAAGAATGTCAGGTGAACCGATAGTTTTAACGGTGTTTGTATCAAAATAAACTGTGCAATTATTATCTTTATAAGCTGGTTGCCAATTGGATTGTGTGTCTGTTGCCGAAGCGACCGTGAAAAATAACATAAACAGACAAGTGATTAAGAATAGATTTCTTTTTATCATAGGTTGTACCTCCTTTATTTTTCGCTTCCTATGTTATGGGGGCTGTATAAATTTATCGTACGGATATCATTCGTATTTTGTTGTACTTGCATGGAAAGGGTTGATAGTTTCTGTTCAATCGAATCTGCTTTTTGTTTAGAGTTTGTGTAGGTTTGCAGCGCTGTTGTTTGTGTTTTCAAATCAACAATGCTGGACTCCGTTTCCGATAAACGTTTTTCGATAGCAGAAATATCATGGTCGGCAGAAAGTTTTGTCTGGATTTGTTGTATCGCGATATTTTGCTGCCAGATAACAAGACTTAGGGCGATAATGATGATAAGAAATAAACAATTTTTTAGGATGCTGAAAATTTTAATACTAACACGACCTTATCTGTTGATATTATATGCGTGGAATTCCCTGGTGAGGGAAACTACTGAAAATATTATAGCATATCGTTGAACAGATTACATACATCATTGTTCCATTTATAATAAATTTCATTTATGGAATAAAATGCTTTTGATTATGTAATATTTTTGTTAAAATGTAAATGGGAAGTCATGTACATGGATTATAAAAAATAATAGAGGTGTATTTTGCATTTGAAATAAAAATAGTGTCGGAATGCGTAAATTTTTATTAAAGGAGCAATACTATGTTAGTACGAGACTTTATGATGCCTAATCCTCATGCTTTGGACAAAAAAGCAAAATTAAAAGATGTTGTAGATTTATTTTACAAGTACAAATTAGAAGCTGTCCCCATTTTAGATGAAGCTGGAAAATTGTGCGGCCTTGTAACGAGAACCGATATTATTGATACGATGGTAGATCATTTGCCAACGTCAATTAGTATTGAGGGTATTATGACCAAAAGTGTAGTTACCGTACATCCAGATAATACGCTAGAGGAGGCTTGGCAGATACCAATCACACATTTACCGGTTGTTGATTATGATGATAAAATTATAGGTTTATTAAACAGACAGGATTTTGTTGGAATATTTTATAAAGAGTTGAGCAAATATAAAAATTTGGTACAGCAGTTAAGCGAACTGTCATATAGTGGTGTTGTCGGCATTAATCTTTATGGAATAATTAATCAGATCAATCCAGTAGCCGCGTGTTTGCTTGGGGTAACGCAAGAGCGTGCTTTGGGGAAATTCATCCATGATATTATTCCGAATACACGGCTTATGGAGGTTGTACATACGGGCAAAAAAGAATTAGGTGCAACGATAGAAATTCATGGACAAAAATTGACGGTGAATCGAGCTCCTATTTGTGAAGGCTATAAAATTGTTGGTGCGGTATTAATCATTCAAGATATCTTTCCAAAGAATACGCTTGAAAAAGAAAATTTACTTAAATTAGAGGCAAAAGCAGAGGTATTGGAGCAAGTCTTTAGTAGTTTGAAGCAGGGGTTAATTATTGTTGATACGGATAACATCATTCGGTTTGTTAACGATGCTTATGAAGAAATAATGGGGATTCCCCGTGAAAAACTGTTGAATCATAATGCGCAGGAGGCCGTTGAAAATTCAAGGATGCATATTGTATTGAAAACGGGAATTCCTGAGCTGGATGCAATGCAATCCGTGCAAGGTCGTCAAATTATTGCGGATCGTGTACCGTTTTTTAAAAATGGAAAAGTGGTTGGTGCCATTGGCGAGGCGATTTTTAAGGATATTAGTGAGGTTGAACAATTATTAAAAAGAAATAAAAGACTGATGGAAGAAAATCCGGCGAATAAAAGGATAAAGAGTAATGATCTACAGCCCAAATTGATGACGTTTGAGAATATTATTGGGCAATCAAGGAATATGATCCATGTAAAAAGTCTGGCAGCTAAAATAGCTGCAACGGATACAACGGTGTTAATTCAAGGGGAGAGTGGAACGGGTAAGGATCTTTTTGCCCAGGCAATTCATAATGCCAGTAATAGAAACAATAATAAATTAGTGGCGATTAACTGTGCGGCAATTCCGGCAGATTTACTTGAATCAGAATTGTTTGGTTATGATGAAGGGGCTTTTACTGGAGCAAAGAAAGGCGGGAAAAAGGGTAAGTTTGAAATTGCCGAGGGTGGAACTTTATTTTTAGATGAGATTGGTGATATGCCAATGGTTATGCAGGCGAAGCTGCTTAGGGTTATACAGAATAAGACATTTGAGCATGTAGGGGGAGAAAGTGTTCATGTTTGTAATGTTAGGTTTATTGCGGCAACAAATAAAAATTTACAAGAATTAGTAAAAAAAGGGTTGTTTCGTGAAGATTTATATTATCGTTTAAATGTCGTTTATTTAAGAGTTCCTCCACTTCGGGAACGGAAAGAAGATATTCGTGAAATCATTGAAATGATGATGCCAGTTATATGTAATAATTTAAACATAACAATTAAGCAATTTTCAGAAGAATCAATCGACAAAATGCTTTTATATAAATGGCCAGGGAACATACGTGAATTAATTAATGTATTGGAACAGATTGCTGCGACCGTGAGTAGTATGATTATCCAAGTAAAAGATATTCCAGCCTTTGTTTTGGAAAAAGAAAAGAGTGATTATTTCGAAAATACAAGCATTGATGAAGAATCACAGTTGCGGTCTGCTTTGGCTAAAACACATGGAAATAAAGCATTAGCCGCCAAAATACTAGGGATTCATCGATCAACATTATATGAAAAATTAAAGAAGTATGAAATATGAGATATATATAAGTTGTATTAAAATTTTGCATCTAGCCCATTAGGCTGCCCAAAATGGGGTATAGGGCATCTGTCATATAAAATATTTAATGCAACTTATGTAGAATGAATATGTATTTTTTTAAGTGTTGGGAAAGTGTCGGAACAGACAACCACTGTCTGTTGATCCGACACTTTTTTTGCGTTGAGTGTCGGACTTATGAGTTGCTTTAAAAAGTATCTATAATTTTTTTTTATAATAAAATAACCTTTAAACATCAATAGTCCGATGATTTTGAAAATTCGATTTAATGAAAAAGCTAAGATTTGGCATGGGAGTTGCATTTATGAAAGGTGACACGAAACTTAAATTCAATATTTAGGATAATGCCAAAACGTGTCGGTTATAAAAAATTATTGTAGGGGGATTTATTATGGATTTTCAACTTACAGAAGAACAAACTTTATTACAACAAAGTGCCAGAGAATTTGCTGCTGCGTACTGTGAACCAATTGCAGCAGAAATAGACAAGACCGGTAGGTATCCGGCAGAAACAATTGAGCAATTGGCAAAACATGATTTTATGGGGATGCCTTATCCGGAAGAATATGGTGGAGCTGGTGCTGATTATCTGAGTTATACGCTTGCCGTAGAGGAAATTTCAAAAGTATGTGCTTCAACGGGAATTATCTATTCTGCACATTGTTCTTTAGGGTTATGGCCGATTTATAAATGGGGATCGGAAGATTTGAAAAAAAAATATCTTGTTCCTTTATGTAAAGGCGAAAAATTAGGGGCTTTTGCTTTGACTGAACCTGGTGCAGGGACGGATGCAGCATCTGGAACTTGTACAGCGACATTCGTGAATGATGAATATGTATTGAATGGTACGAAATGCTTTATTACAAATGGTGGATTGGCCGATGTTTATATCATTTTCGCTTTGACAGATCCGTCGAAAGGTATCAAAGGCTTAAGTGCTTTTGCCGTAGAAAAAGGATTGGCTGGTTTTGAAATTGGTAAGCACGAAGATAAAATGGGGATTCGTGGTTCGCAGACAACCGAATTGATTTTTAAAGACTGTCATGTAGCAAAAGAAAACCTTATTGGTGAAGAAGGTAAGGGCTTTAAATATGCCATGCAGACTTTAGATGGCGGTCGTGTTGGTGTTGCCGCACAAGCAATCGGCATTGCCCAAGGAGCTTTGGATGAGGCTGTTAAGTTTGCAAAAGAAAGAGTTCAATTTGGTAAGCCAATTGCTACAAAACAGGCGATTCAGTGGATGCTGGCAGATATGGAAACACAGATACAAGCCGCTCGTTTGCTAGTATATAATGCAGCAGCAGCAAAAGATAGAGGAGAATCCTTTAGTAAAGAAGCAGCCATGGCAAAATTATTTGCGGCGGAAACAGCAGATTATGTTTGTACAAAAGCAATTCAGGTTCATGGTGGGTATGGGTATATTAAAGATTTTAAAGTAGAACGTTGTTATCGTGATGCAAAAATTTGTTCATTATATGAAGGTACGAGTGAAGTGCAACGAATGGTTATTTCTGGAGCATTATTACGCTAAATTAAAGCCGAAGAAAATAAGGATGTGATAAGGTTGAAAATTATTACGAAAGAAGCAGCGATACAACTGATAAAAGATGATTCTTTTGTTGGTTTGGCTGGGTTTGTTGGATGCGCGCATCCTGAAACTTTAACGGCAGCCTGTGAAGAGAGTTTTTTAAAAAATGGACACCCTAAAAATTTGACCATTCAGTTTAGTGCTGGCATTGGTGATGGCAAAACAAAAGGATCAAATCACTTTGGAAATGTAGGAATGGTTAAGCGAATTATTGGTGGTCATTATGGTTTAGCACCGCGCCTGGGGGAATTGATTTCCAAAAATCAAACGGAAGCATATAACCTTCCACAAGGGATTGTCGCGCATCTTTGGCGTGCGGCTGCTGGTAATAAACCAGGCGTCCTAAGTAAGGTTGGGTTAAAGACTTTTATTGATCCTCGCTTAGAAGGCGGCAAGCTTAATGAAAAAACAACAGAAGATATTGTAAAATTGATGCCTATTGATGGGGAAGAGTATTTGTTTTATAAGGCATATAAACCAGATGTGGCTTTGATTCGTGCAAGCACGGCGGATGAAAACGGAAATTTGACGATGGAACGGGAGTCTGTGATAACCGAAGCATTTGCTATTGCTGGAGCAGCAAAGGCAAATGGTGGTATTGTCATTGTGGAAGTGGAACGCATTGCCGTAAAGGGAACTTTGAAACCGATGGATATAAAAATTCCAGGAGTACTGGTTGATTATGTAGTTATGGGAGATAAAGACAAGTTTTTGCAAACGAATGGTGAATATTATAACCCCGCTTATACAGGCGAAGTCAAGTTTCCATTAGGAAATGTGGTTCCACTGCCGCTTACAGAACGCAAGGTCATTGCCCGCAGAGCAGCCATGGAATTAAAGCCACACTGCAAGGCAAATCTGGGTATTGGGATGCCGGAAGGTATCGCAACGGTAGCTGCTGAAGAAGGCTTTGGTGAAACTTTGACAATGACCGTTGAATCCGGTGGCTTTGGTGGAGTACCAGCTGCGGGGGCAAGCTTTGGCGCAACAGTAGATGCAGAGGCGATGATTTGCCAGACTGATATGTTTGATTTTTATGATGGAGGAAATTTGGATGTTACTTGTCTTGGCATTGCGCAGGTTGATAGCTTTGGCAATCTAAATGTCAGTAAGTTTGGACCCAAAATTCCTGGCTGTGGTGGATTTATTAATATTTCGCAAAATGCAAAAAAAATTGTTTTTTGTGGGACTTTAACGGCAGGTGGACTCAGGGAAACAATAAAGGATGGCAAACTGGTTATTGAACAAGAAGGCAGATCTAAAAAATTTGTTCAAAAGGTAGAGCAGATTACCTTTAGTGCAGAATATGCAAAATCAATTCATCAACCCGTGATCTTTATTACAGAAAGAGCCGTTTTTGAATTGCAGGATGAGGGACTTGTACTAACGGAAATTGCCCCAGGCATGGATTTGCAAAAAGATATATTAGGGCAGATTGATGCTAAGGTGAAAGTGTCGGCAAATCTTAAAATTATGGATGAAAGAATTTTTAAAGAGAAAATCATGGGCCTGGCGGCTGATATGGTAAATGCGTAAAGGAGTGGATAAACATGAAAGAATATAATAATCTATTCGTAGAAATAGAAAATGGAACAGCAGTTGTGACCATGAACCGGCCGCAAGCTTTGAATGCTTTGAATGATGAATTAATGTCAGAAATTAATGACATCTTTACAGATTTAAATCAAGATAACAACGTAAAAGTTATTATTCTTACTGGTGCTGGTGAAAAATCTTTTGTTGCTGGGGCAGATATTAAAGAAATGAAAGATTTAAATGCAGATGAAGGACGACGCTGGGCAGAAAAAGGTGAAACGACTTTCTTAAAAATAGAACAGTGTGAAAAGCCAGTGATCGCAGCAATTAATGGTTTTGCTCTTGGCGGCGGCTGTGAAATTGCAATGGCTTGTGATATTCGAATTGCCGCAGAAAATGCAAAATTTGGGCAACCTGAGGTTGGATTGGGTATTATCCCTGGTTTTGGAGGGACACAACGCATGAGCCGTTTAGTTGGGCGTGGTATGGCAAAATATCTGATTTATACAGCCAATATGATTAAAGCAGATGAGGCTTATCGAATCGGGTTAGTACAAAAGGTAGTTCCTTTGGCAAGTTTATTAGAAGAAGCTAAAAGCTTAGCACAGACAATTATAAAAAAGAGTCAGACGGCAGTTTGTTTTGCTAAGGATGCAATTAATCGTGGTGCAGAAATGTCTATGGCAAATGCTATGGCCTATGAAGCTTATATTTTTGGTATGTGTTTTGGCGGTGAGGATCAAACAGAAGGTATGAACGCTTTTGTTAATAAAACAAAACCAAATTTTACAGGAAAATTTTAAAAGAAAAAGTGCTGCTGCAGCCATTGAAAACAGTATTTTCTGATAATCGTGGCCAAGCAAAGCCAGAGGAGTTGAATCACATGGATATAGTTGCCTGTTATAAATGGGTATTAGATGAACAAGATATAAAAATTGTCCCGGGAAGTCTTTTATTGGATACGAGTCGGGCTAAAGGGAAAATCAGTGACTATGATAAAAATGTCATTGAAGAAGCTGTACTTCAGGCAGAGAAAGATGATACTGTCACGGTAACAGCACTTACTTTTGGTAATGCGAAAGCGAAACAGTCCTTAAAGGATGCTTTATCGCGTGGTCCAGTAAAAGGATATTGGGTGAATGATGCAGCAGCCGATATTGCAGATGGATTTGTAACAGCAAATGTACTGACTGCAGCACTCAGAAAAATAGGGACATATGATTTAATTCTATTTGGTGAAGGATCTTCTGATGCATATGGTCAGCAGGTTGGTCCACGTGTTGCCGCTTTATTGGGAATCCCGGCAGTTACGTTTGTAACGAAATTAGAACTTTCAGAGGGGAAGGTTATGGCTACGCGGAAAATCGGTGATTGCACAGAAGATGTAACGGTGAATCTTCCGGCAGTTATTACTTTGCTGCCAGAAGTATGCAAACCTCGTATTCCAGGATTGAAGCAAGTTTTAGGTGCTTCAAAAAAACCTGTTCAAGAATTTAAATTAGCCGATTTAGATCTTGCTGCAGAGAATACACTCCCTAAAAATAAAATAAAATCAATTCAAGGATATGTTATGGATCGTAAGAATGAAATTTATATCGATGGTACGGTTGATGAAAAAGTAAATACATTAATAGCTAGTCTTACAAAAGACGGACTGTTATAGGGGGTGGAAGTATGAAGGGGATTTTTGTATATTCAGAAGATATAGTGGTGACGAAACAATTGCTGAATATTGGGCGCAGCCTGGCGGATGTATTGCAGGTAACCGTAACAGCATTGGCTTTGAATGAAACGGATACAGCGGGTTTGATTGCGCGAGGTGCAGAAAAAGTTATTGCATTGAGTGGCAGCAATCCATGGGTGGAAAGTTATGCCGAATCCATTGCTGAATGTATTGCAAAAGAAAATCCGTTGCTTGTAATAGTTGGCGGTACAATGCGGGGCAAAGATGTTGCCGCAAGAATTGCTGCCTGGCATAGCCGTGGTTTGGTAAACAGTGCCATGTCGATTGAGGTCGTTGCGGGTGAGCTGGAAACGAAACGAATGCTGTATGGTGGCTTGGCTGTTTGCACGGAAGAACTCAGTGAAGGCTGTATCGTTACCATTGATCCACGGACTTATGAGGAAGCAACAACCGATTCGCTGCGGAATGGTGAGGTGGTTTCCTGTACAGCAAAGTCCAATGATGCCGTGCTTGTTGGTGGTGTTTGCCCTATTGTTCGAGAACGAGCGGATTTGGCAAATGCTGAAAAAATAATTTGTGTAGGCCGGGGGCTTAGTTCACAATCCGATATGAAATTAGTGGAAGACCTTGCAGAAAAAATTGGTGCAGAAATTGGCTGCTCACGGAGCATCGCCGAAGATTACCATTGGTTACCGACGGAATCTTATATAGGTCTTTCGGGGCAAAAGGTAAAACCGCAATTGTATTTGTCTATCGGTATATCGGGGCAGGTACAGCACATTGTCGGTGCACGTGATGCAAGAGTTATTGTTGCAATTGATAAAAATGAAAAAGCACCGATTTTTTCTGCAGCTGATTATGGTATTGTCGGTGATTTATATGAAATTGTACCAAAGCTTATTGAAAAATTAGGGAAATAAGTTAGTGACCGGGGAGATGTAAAAAATGGAAGATGAAAAGTTTGATGTTATTATCGTTGGCGCCGGTCCGGCAGGGAGTGCCTGTGCATATATTCTGGCTCGTGAGGGTAAGTCGGTTTTAATGATTGAACGCGGTGATACAGCCGGTAGTAAAAATGTCACAGGTGGTCGTCTGTATACGTATGCTTTGGAACTAGTTGAATCTAATTTGTATAAAGAGGCCATATTAGAACGTGCTGTTGTGCGGGAACAAATCATGATGCTCTCTGATAAAACGGGTCTTACAATGGATTATTTCGCCGGGACAAATATGGAAGAACGTATGCCGCAGTCCTACACGATTTTACGGGCGCCATTTGATGAATGGTTTGCTGGTAAGGCCGAAGAACAAGGAGCAATGATTGCGGCTGGTATCTTGGTAGATGAACTGATCGAAAAAGATGGTAAAATTGTTGGCGTAAAAGCTGGTGGTGACGAAATGTACGCGGATCTTGTCATAGCAGCCGATGGTGTTAATTCGTCTATGGCAAGGCAGGCTGGTTTGAAGAAGGAATGGAATGGACACGAGGTTGGCATTGGGGTAAAAGAAGTTATCGAATTAGATCCGGAAACAATACAACAGCGATTTAATGTTGGACCGGATGAAGGTGTTGCACGGGCCATTCTTGGTGGTACGGATTCTGTAATGGGCGGGGGCTGTTTATATACAAATAAGGATACTATTTCATTGGGGGTTGTCTTAAGCCCAGCATCGCTTGCAAAACAAGAACGTTCTATTGCTGATATATATCAAGATTTTAAGATGCATCCTGCCATTTATCCATTGATTAAAGATGGGACGACCGTAGAATATAGTGCGCACCTTGTACCGGAAAACGGATGGAACAGTGTACCGGAAAAATTATACCGTGATGGTTTTTTGATGGTGGGGGATGCGGCGGGCTTTGTCATAAATACCGGGACAATGATACGAGGTATTGACTTGGCTATTGTTAGTGGTGTAGCAGCAGCTCGGGCTGTTTTGAAAGCCGCTGCATCAGCGGATGTCGGGCAGCTTTATATGAAAGAATTAAATGAGCTGCAACTCATTTCAACTATGCAGTTATTTGCTGGCTGGCCACAAATTACAGGGCTGCCTCGTATGTCTTCTGTGTATCCGGATTTGGCTAATGAAATGATAGGGTCATTGTTTTATGTTGATGGTAAACTTCCCAAACGCATGGATAAATCAATGCTGCAGATTTTGAGAAAACATGTTGGCATTGGTCAGGTTTTGGCGGATGCATGGAAGGGGTTTAAGGCACTATGACAGTACAAAAGCAAGGAACAGATGAACTATTAGGTTTGGATAAATTTACGGTAGATGAAGAAAATGCGCATATTGTGCTGGATAAAACTGCTTGTGCTGTTTGCAGCGATAAACCTTGTCTAGTCGTTTGCCCAGCTGGGCTTTATAAACTAAATGACAAAGGTGAAGTCCTTTTTGATTACGCCGGTTGCCTTGAATGCGGCACGTGCAGAATCATGTGTCATCAGCTTAAACAATGGAAATATCCAGCAGGGACTTTTGGGGTATCATTTCGATTTGGTTGATTCAAATTTGAAAGGAGTGGAATAATGTTATGAATAAAGTAATGGAACTAGATCAAGTAATGGGGAAAGTTCATGATGGTATGAGTATTATGTTTGGTGGATTCTGCGGTGTTGGGGCGCCACTCACTTGTATCCAAAAGATCGCTGAGTCAGGAGTTAAAGACTTAACGGTGATGGCAGTTGTTGCTACATATCCAGGGGGGAACTTTGACTTGGCTCCTCTTTTTGCAAATAAACAAATAAAAAAATTCATCTGTTCTCATGTGGGAACTTCGCCAGAAGCTGTACAAGCTTTAAAGACAGGTGATTTAGAAATTGAATTTTTCCCACAAGGCAGTTGGATAGAAAAAGTACGAGCTGGTGGAGCTGGCTTAGGTGGTGTACTAGTTCGTACGGGTTTGCACACTATGGTAGAAGAAGGCAAAGAAAAAATTACAATTGATGGAATAGAATACTTGATAGAAAAACCACTTCATGCGGATATGGCTTTTATTAAAGGTTATCGTGCAGATAAATGGGGGAATGTTGAATATCGCTATACAGCTATCAATAGTAACCCGACGATTGCTACGGCTGCTGATTTTACTGTGGCGGAAGTTAACGAAATTGTTGAAGTCGGCGATATTGATCCACAAAGGGTGGGCACTCCGGCAGTTTTTGTTAAGGCAATTATACAAGGAAATACATTTAAAGAGCATAAGGCTGTTTACCACGATATATGGGCGAGCACAGGTCAACTTAAATAATATGAGCTTGTTGTTAAAATAAGTAAAAACTTTTTCCTTTGTCATAGATGAAAGAATTGATTTATCTATTATTGTCTGTAGAAATGAAACGGTGTTATGTGAAAATAGAATTATATAAGGAGGTATCTTTTGATATGAACGCAAAAGAAATGATTGCTCGTAGAGCGGCCAAAGAATTGTCAAATGGAGAAGTTGTAAATCTTGGTTTTGGTATTCCAACTACTGTGGCAAATTTTGTTCCTGAGGGCGTGGAAGTTCTTTTAGAATCAGAAAATGGTGCACTTGTATTTGGTGCTGCACCAAAGGATGGAGAAGAAGATCCAGATCTTGGTAATGCGGGTGGTTTGCCTATTACAATGATACCAGGTTCTGCTTGCTTTGATGAAGCTACATCTTTTTGCATTATTCGTGGCGGTCATGTTGATACGACTATTTTAGGTGCGCTTGAAGTGGATCAAGAAGGCAGTATTGCTAATTGGGCCACCCCGGTTGCACCAGGAAAATGGAGTCCTGGCATGGGTGGTGCTATGGATCTTGTAATGGGAGCTAAAAAAGTTATTGCCACCTTTGTTCATACACTCAAAGGCGCTCCTAAAATTCTGAAAAAATGTTCTCTTCCTATTACGGGTAAAGGCTGTGTATCTAAGATTATTACCGAAAAATGTGTTTTAGAAGTTACGCCAAAAGGTCTTTTACTTGTAGAATTGGCTGAAGGGGTAACGATTGAAGACCTTAGAGCCTGTACAGAAGCAGAATTTTTTGTAGCTGATGAAGTAAAACCATATCAATTATAAATTGATAAAGTAGAATATAGTCATAGTTGTTTTAAAATTTGGGCCTTTAATAGTGCAAAAAAATATCATGGATGAAAAGGTTGTGCTATTGCAGACTTAAAAGCTTACAGGCATAACCTTTTTATGTTTTATTAATTTTTTTAGTTAAAGCATTCTGCTACAGATGGAAATAGAGGGAGATGGATTTTGTATGAGCAGTCATGATCTAAATCAATCCGGCAAAAAAAAGATAACAGACTATTTTACGGAATTTGCGGAGCGCTGGGTTCCAGATTCGTATGTTATTGCGCTTGTTTTAAGTGTTGTAGCCTTTGGACTTGCAGCGATTTTTACACCAAATAATCCATACCAAATCGTGCAGGCATGGGGAAAAGGGTTTTGGACATTACTAGAATTTTCGATGCAAATGTCGTTAATTGTTATTACGGGATATGCTTTGGCGACAACACCTCTTTGTAAAAATTTGATTGCTGGTGTTTGTAATAAGCCGAGCACAGCACCGCAGTTTTATGTGTGGGCAGTTATTATTTCTTCCATTGGTTATTATCTTAATTGGGGGTTTGGCTTGGTTTTTGCAGCACTCATTACAAAAGAATTAGCCAGACAGGCAGCAAAGAAAGGGATTTTAGTTGATTATCGTTGTTTATGCGGTGCCAGCTGGACAGCATTTTATATTTGGCATATGGGACTTTCCGGGTCAGCACCGCTGTTGGTTGCTACTGCAAATCATTTTATGGTGAAAGAAATTGGTATTGTTCCAATCACACAAACCATTTTTCATCCATATACTTTAATTTTACTTGGCATTTCTGTGTTGGCAATTGTCATATTATTTTGGAAAGTGTTGTTGCCAACCGACGCTAGCAAAATTAAAACGTTTGCGGATTTAAGACCTGATTTAGCAATCGATGAAAAGGTTGAAATCGTTCAAAATAAAAAAATAACCACACCAAGTGAATGGTTTACTTATACACCATGGTTTTCTTATATTATTGGTATCATGTTTTTAGTATATCTGTATTATCATTTTGTTGAACTGGGCAAATCGCTCGATATTAATGTGCTGAATTTTATCTTTTTGATGTTAATCATCTTTTTGTACAAAAGACCAGCTGATCTAATTAAAGCAATTAAGGCTTCTACATCGGCATCATGGGGTGTTATTTTACAGTTCCCCTTTTATGCTGGTATATTTGGCATTATGAAATACACTGGATTAGTGGATACTCTTTCGCAATGGGTTATCAGTTTTAGTACAGAGTTCACTTTCCCCGCAATTGCGGCAGTACTGACGGCAGGAATCGGATATTTTATCCCGTCTGGTGGAAGTAAATGGGTTATAGAAGCACCTTTTCTTATTCCGGCAGGTCAGGCGTTAGGGGTTCCGGATGCAAAAACAATTATAGCGTATATGTTTGGTGGAGATTTAGTGGCATTAATTCAACCGTTTTTCGCAGTACCATTTATGGCCGTAGCGGGGCTTGAATTTAAAGATTTTGTTGGTTATTCATTTGCTGCATTTATTGTTTTGGGCATTATAATGGTTTTAGGGTTAACTTTTATCCCATTTGCACTATAAAGAAAATAAAAAGATAAAGGAAAGAGGCTATTTTATGAAAACGGAAGATATTAAAAATATTTGTAACTTAGGAACGGGAACCATGGGGTTTGGTACAACGCTGCTATTTGCTAAAAAGGGTTATAATGTGCGGATGTTTGGACGCTCTGACGCGAGTGTTGAGCGAGGCTTTCATAGTATAAAAGCTACATTGGAAACATATAAAGAAAATCAATTGGTAACAGAAGAAGAAATACCAGAAATTTTAGGCAGAATTAAAGGTTGTACAACCATCGAGGAAGCAGTCCAAAATGCGGATTTTGTTATAGAATCTATTGCCGAGGATTTGGCGATAAAAAGAGAAGTATGGAAAAAAGTTGAAAGTTTGAGTGGTCCTGATACTATTTTTGCAACAAATACTTCCGGCCTCAGTCCAACTGATATTGCTGAAGCATTGACAAGAAAAAATAAATTTGTTGTTGCTCATTTTTGGAATCCACCTCATCTGGTACCGCTGGTGGAAATTGTACCGGGGAAATATACTTCACAGGAAACGGTGGATGTGACCTGGAAATTAATTGAGAAAATTGGTAAGAAACCCGTAGCGTTAAAACGTGAAGCACTTGGTTTTATTGGCAATCGTTTGCAGCTTGCCTTACTGCGTGAAGCCTTATATATTGTTGAATCAGGGATTGCAACACAGGAAGCCGTTGATACGGCTGTAAAATATAGCATTGGTCGCCGCCTGTCAACAACGGGCCCGTTGGAAACAGCAGATCTGGGCGGGCTGGATATTTTTCATAATATAGCAGCTTATCTGTACGCTGATTTATGCGATGCGAAAGAACCTTCTGAACTATTAAAGAAAGCAATGAAGGAAGGAAATCTTGGAGCAAAAACCGGTACGGGGCTTTACGACTGGACACCGGACGGGCTGCAAAAAATCAAGAAGACTCGAGAAAATATTTTAATTGAATGGTTACAAAAAGATAAAAGCATGACGTTCTGATTTTAGAATGTACAATCACTTTTCGTAGAAAGACAGTATGTCATATCCTTGGTAGTTGAGGGGTGATGTACTGTCTTTTAATATATCAAGAAAATTTAGAGTCAGCGGAATTTCAAACGGGATTTGAGGGGGCGGTTTTTATGTCAGAAAATATACTGGAAAGAGTATTAACAAGAGAACTAGCGCGGCAAATTGATGGGATTTTAAGTAACTATCAATATGATGCATCGCGTTTGATCGGAATTTTATTGGATATACAGCAAATTATACCTAAACAGTATATTCCAGAAGAAATAGCTTATTATTTAGCACAAAAACTTAATATGAAAATTACCAATATTTACGATTGTATCACTTTTTATGGCTCAATCTATAGTAAAGCACGAGCCGAGTACCCTTTGCAAATTTGCAATAGTATTGTTTGTAAAGTGAAAAAAGGGGAACGATTAGCGATGGATCTGAAAAAAATTTTAAAGGTAGAAATCAATCAAGCGACTGCAGATGGTAAATTTATTATTGAAATGGTACCTTGTTTTGGTGCCTGCGATGTGGCTCCAGCGGTCAAGGTAAATGGGAAAGTATATGGTAATTTAAACAATGAAGAAAAAATCAAAGCAATGCTTCAAGAACTTGTGTAAAGGAGATAAAACGATGACGATGGCAGTTAAGTTTATAACGAAAAATTTTGGCCGGTATGATATCCGTTCGCTTGCTTCTTATATGAAAATTGGTGGATTAACAGCCTTAAAAAAAGCGATTCAGATGCCAGGCGATGATATAGCAGCATTGCTTACCGCAGCAGGCATTAAAGGGCGAGGCGGAGCCGCGTATCCAATGGGTAAAAAATGGCTGCAGGCAAGAGATATAAAAGCGGCAGAAAAAGTTATCATTTGCAATGCCGATGAAGGTGAACCTTGTACATTTAAAGATAGAACTCTTATTCAAAATGATCCTTTCAATTTGTTGGAAGGTATGATTATTGCTGGATATGTCATTGAGGCACAACATGGTTATATTTATTTGCGTGAAGAATACAGTTATTTGAAATCTATCCTTTTAAACGCGATCGAACAGCTTACGGAAAAAAACTTTTTGGGAAAGAATATTCTTGGTAAAAAAGGCTTTGATTATGAATTACATCTTTGTAGTGGAGCTGGAGCATATGTATGTGGTGAGGGGACGGCACTGGTTGAGTCTATAGAAGGTAAAAGCGGCAGGCCTAGAATGAAACCACCTTATATAAAACAGTGTGGTTTGTATAATCATCCGACATGTGTACAAAATGTTGAGAGTTTATCACTTGTTGCAGCTATTGTGAATGATGAAAATAATATATATCAGAAATATGGAACGAAAGGAGAAAAAAATTCTATCGGAACGAAACTGATTAGTGTTGCCGGAAATGTAAAGCAGCCGGGCGTTTTCGAAATTCCTTTTGGAATAACGATAAGAGATATTATTTATGGACTTGCTGGAGGGGTAGAAGGTCAGCCAATTCGGCTTATTCAATTTGGCGGAGCATCTGGTAAAGTTGCTAGTAAAGATATACTCGATACACCATATTCTTATGAACATCTGGCAATGGCTGGCGTGGGGGTAGGGTCAGGAGCTATCTTAGTTGTCGATGAAAGTACAAGTGTAATTGATTTTTTAATTACAACACAAGCATTTTTCAGTCATGAAAGCTGTGGACAGTGTGCTCCCTGTCGTGAAGGCAATCGACATATTCGTTTGTTACTGCAAAAGATTAAAGACGGAGTACATACGCAAGCAGATATTGAAAAACTTAATTCAATTGCAGATATTATGACAGTATCTTCTTTGTGTGGACTGGGACAGGCAGCTCAAAATGCTCTTAAAACAGCTATGAAAGTATTTCCTGATGAATTTAAAATCATGGAAGAAGGTGTGAAAATTGGGTAAAATCAATGTGAAAATTAATGGAGTTCAGATTGAAGTTGAATCAGGCACCCGAATTATTGAGGCGGCAAAAAGTTTAAATATAGAAATTCCTCATCTATGTTATCATCCGGACCAAAGAATCAAAGCATTATGTCGTATTTGTTCAGTGGAAGTTGTTGGCAGTAAAAAAATGTCAGCGGCCTGTTCAACTTATGTATGGGATGGGATGGAAATTCTAACGAACACCAAGAAAGTGTATGATACACAAAAAGGTATTCTAGAAATGATTTTGGCCAATCATAAACAAGACTGTTTGTCTTGTTCAAGAAATGGAAATTGTGAACTTCAGAATCTTTGTATGCGGTTTGGAATTCAAAGGCAGACGCTGGATAAAGCGGTAAATCCTGTTTATTTAGATGATAATCCCTGTATTGAACGTAATATGGATAAATGTGTAAAGTGTGGCCGCTGTGATAAGATTTGTCGCGATGTGCAGGGGGTGAGTGCTATAACCTGGGCCGGACGCTCTGAAACATTTAAATTTACAACCGCCTATAACAAACCCTTGATGGATACGGATTGTGTGCTTTGCGGTCAATGTACGACTGTATGTCCTGTCGGTGCTATTGTGGAAAAAGATAATACGCAAACAGTGTGGGAAGCCATACAAGATTCGGGGAAACATGTTATTGTTCAAGTAGCACCTGCTGTTAGAGTGGCTCTTGGCGATATTTTCGGGTTGAAGAAAGGAACTGTTGTAACTGGCAAAATGGTGACAGCTTTGAAGCAGATTGGTTTTGATAAAGTGTTTGATACCGTATTTGCTGCCGATGTGACTATTATGGAAGAAGGAAATGAACTATTGGATAGAATTCGTAATAATGGAATATTGCCAATGATCACTTCTTGCAGTCCAGGCTGGGTAAATTATATGGAAAAACATTATAGTGATCAGATTGATCATTTGTCTACAGCAAAATCTCCGCAGCAAATCTTTGGCGCAATCGCAAAATCTTATTATGCTGATAAAAGCAATATGAATAAAAAAGATATTATAACGGTGTCTGTTATGCCTTGTGTTACAAAAAAATTTGAGGCAGCGAGACCCGAGATGACAAGTGCTGGGGTACGAGATGTGGATGTTGTTATTACAACGAGGGAACTTGCAAAAATGATTCAGTATGCAGGAATTGATTTTGTCGCTTTAGCAGAGACTCAATTTGATAGTCCATTGGGAGAGGGGACGGGTGCAGGTGTCATTTTTGGAACAACAGGGGGTGTTACGGAAGCCGCTGTTAGGACTGTATATGAAGTGGTAATGGAGGCTGAACTTGAAAAACTCGAATTTGAAGATGCAAGGGGTTTGCAAGGAATTAAAGAGGCTGAAGTTGATTTAAAGGAGAGGAAATTGAAAATCGCAGTAGCACATGGACTTGCTAATGCCCAGAAAATCATGGAACAAATCAAAGCGGGAACGAGTCCATACACTTTTATTGAAATTATGGCTTGTCCAGGCGGGTGTATAGGTGGAGGAGGTCAGCCGCTCAATACAACAATTGACGGCAAGAAAATGCGTATGGATGCAATTTATGAAATTGATAGTAATAAAAAGATCAGAAAGTCGCATGAAAATCCAGAAGTGCAAAAAATATATCGAGAATTTTTTGGAAAACCTCTTAGTGAGAAAGCACATGAATTATTGCATACACATTACCATAAGATGAATAGAAGGTATGATTTTTCTTATTTAGATGAATCGTAAAAACGTAGCTTGTTTTAGCAGCGACGGAAGAACAATCTGCTGTTGTGCAAGAAATTGCAGCGGCTATTTAGGATTTAGCTTAGATGGCAGAAAAACAGCAGCATACAGTTAGTGAGTTTAAAATCTGATTCAAGAAATATTACTTATATAGGATGAAAATACAATCGGACTGCAGAAAATTCTGCAGTCCGATTGTTTATAAAGAACTATATTCATAAGAATAACAAAGAGGAGATGTTGGGTCTTTGAAACTTGAAACATATTTCCTTTGTTGCTTAAAATCTGTATAATTAATCATATCCGACAAGATGAAAGGCTGAGTAAAATGAATCATTAAATAAAAATAACTTGAAAATAGTGAAATGTTTTTTGTGAAATAGGTATTGGAATAAGTGACCGTAAAAAGAGGTGGATATAGTATGAAAAAAATAATTTTTTGGAAAGTTATGCTCGTAATAGCTGGGTGTGTGTTGCTATTTGATAGTTGTATAGTTGGAGCAAAAAATTCGGCACCTACAGGTCTAAAAGTACCGGCTTTAGGTTATGATAGCAACAGTGTATGGCTGTTTTGGGAACGTCCAGCTAAGGGGGAGCAGGCTGTTTATTACAATATTTATGCAAATGGCGATTTGATTGGCACTACTAAGATACCACAGAAAACGGTTGGTACAAATCATATTCAAAAGTTTAAGACAGAAAATTCCACACTTGCTGGTGAGCTGATTGCTTTTCATAGTTATAAAGCGGAAGGCTTGCAGCCAGATACGGATTATAGCTTTACTGTTCGTGCTGTGGATGTGAATGGATCAGAGTCGACAGATAGTCCGGTAGTAAGTCAGCGTACGACACCTGTCAAAAAGGTAATTCATCTTACTGATTTTGGTGCCATAGGAGATGAAATGACGATAAATACAGTGGCACTGCAGAAGGCGATTGATGCGTGCCCAGCAGACGGAATCCTTGAAGTGCCAAAAGGAACTTTTGTTACGGGCGCAGTCAATCTCAAGGATAATATGACGTTACAACTGGACGCCGGTGCCGTCCTTTTAAGTGCGAATGTTGTAGATGCTTATACCATGGGTTCAAACAATCGTTATATCGGTATGTTAAATGCGGATGGTTTTAGTAATATCCGTATTGTTGGCGAAGGCATTATTGATGGTAATGGCTGGAAAAAGGATGGTGCAGATCATCATTATATCAAGGCCAAAAACAAAGAAAATAAAGGTGTAATGGATAAGGATTCTGTACTTAATATTGGTATCCTTGCTAAGTCGCAAACGCAGGCGCTGATGGACGAAGGTCGTGATTTCAAGAATGCTTATGCAGGGCGTTCTACAACGCTGATTCTTCATAATGTAAATAATCTTTATATGGAAGGTATTACTTTGCAGAATCCGGCAATGCATATGCTTTCTGTAGGAGGCTGCAATACGGTGACTCTCAATAATGTGAAGGTTATGACCTATGGCTGTAATAATGGTGATGGTATTGATTTTTCTGGACAGAATCTAATCGTAGCAAATTCTTATTTTGATACGGGCGATGATGCTGTGAATTTTAGTGCTGGGCTGGGACTTAAAGCGACTAGTAAACCACCAGTGGAGGGGATATGGGTATTCAACACGTATTTCGCACATGGTCACGGTGCTGTTGTCTGCGGCAGCCATACTGGTTCTTGGATTCAAGATGTTGTGGCAGAAGATAATGTAATGGAAAATACAGAAATTGGTTTGCGTTGTAAGACTGGGCAAGGTGTTGGTGGTGGTGCGCGTAATATCATGTTCCGCAATAACATTTTGAAAACAATGAAGCATCAGGCATTTATTTTTACAACGGATTATACAGATGCAAATGCAGTAGGGAGTTTTGAGCCAGCTGAAGCAGGCCAGTTCCGTGACATTATAATTGAGAATTGTAATGTCGATACTACAAATGGTCCCGCAATTGAGGTTGATGGTATTGCGGAAATGCCGCATAAGAATATTACGTTCCGAAATGTCCATTTCACGAATGTACAGTCAAATAAGATCCAGTATTTAGAAAATGGTGTATTTGATCATGTTACGTATGATGGGGCCGCAGATCAAAAATAAGGCAATAGATGAGCTTTTAAAAACAAGATACTTCCTTCATTAATAAGCAGTTTTTGCCTGACGTGCAGGGAATAAAAACGGCTTATTAATTTTCATTCTTTTTTATAGCGTCAAGATAGCTGTAAACCGTAACCTTGGATATATTTAATTTTTCAGCAACTTTTTCTATTGCTCCTTTGATTAGAAAAACACCTTTTTTGTCCATAAATTGAATCAATTCGATTTTATCTTTTCGTTTTAAAGTTGTTACAGAGCTATTGCCAATCATTTTATTTATAAGATCTTCTACGATTTCGATAACGTTATCAAAGGGTTCTACGGTGGCTTCGATTTTTTCTTGCTGTGTGTCCATAAATTCATCTAATAATATTTTCATATCGTTTAATGGGCTTAAATCGTAATTTACACACAAAGCACCGATTACTTCACCCTTAGCATCGCGAAGAAGTGCCGTGGACGATTTAATTTTTTTCCCCGCAACGGTCGTAGTTCTGTAATTTGCGGTACAATCGTTCTCAAAATTTTTGGAGAGTAAAACGTCTTTTATTAAATGTTCAAATGGCTGTCCGACCTGACGTCCCGTGACGTGGTTATTAACGGTATATACCACTGAATTTTGAGGAATTGATAAATCATGGAGTACTACTTCACAATTTTTGCCGAAGGTTTGCGCTATTAAATTTGCGATGGGTATATAGGTTTCTAATGCTTTATTTTTACTAGTCACTTAAAATTTAGCTCCTTTTGTATAAAAAAATCTATAAATACCTTGAATTTGTATAATTTTTTATATATAATATACAAAAGAGGTAGAATATACTATTTATTATATATTTTTTTATATGATAGTCAAATATTTTACTTTGAAAATTTATATGTTAGCGAAATGAAAGGTTACATGTTATGGAAAAAATTATACCTAGATATGCTTCTGAAAACAAAGGACATTATACCCCGGGAATTATTTCAAATGGAATGCTGTATATTTCGGGACAACTATCCATTGATCCTAATACGCAAAAAGTGGCAAATGGGGGAATAGAAGAACACGCAAGGCTTGCTTTGGCAAATCTTGATCATATCTTAAATGCAGCAAATTGTTGTCGCACAGATGTTATCCAGTGCAGAATCTATATTTCGGATATTGAACAATGGGATGCAGTAAATCGTGTTTATATGGAATTTTTTGAGGAACACAAACCAGCTCGGATCGTTGTGCCTGTAGGCCAGCTTCATTTTGGCTGTCTTGTAGAAATTGAAGCGATTGCTGAGGTGAATGGAAAATGAAATACATTTGTTCTAAATGTGGAAAAGCGATACCAGTAACAGCCAGAAAGTCAAAATGTGATTGTGGTGGACTTTGGAAGCTTGATTATAAACCACCGAAGTTTGATCTGTCTTTGATTGATCGTGATACGTGGAGCCTTTTTCGTTATCGAGCATTTATGCCAATTTATGATGAACATTGGCGTGAAGTTACTTTAGGAGAAGGTATGACACCTGTAATAGAGTTTGATGAGGACGTTTTATTGAAAATGGAGTATTACATGCCGACTTTATCTTTTAAAGATAGAGGGGCAGCTGTATTGATAGCTCATTGTAAATCGATTGGAGTAGATTCTGTTGTACAAGACAGCAGTGGGAATGCTGGAAATAGTGTAGCGGCTTATTGTGCAAAAACGGGTATTGCTTGTGAGATTTTTGTTCCTGAAGGAACGTCACAAAAAAAGATTCATATGATTGAATCTCATAAGGCTCGGGTGAATATTGTCCCGGGGTCGAGAGATCACTGTGCCGATGTCTGTCGGGCAAAAGTAGAAGCGGAAGAAATGTATTATGCAAATCATGTTTATAATCCATTCTTCTATCAAGGAACAAAAACTTACATTTATGAAGTTTATGAACAGTTGCATCGAATACCCCAAAACATTTTTGTTCCGTTAGGTAATGGAACCTTGTTTATTGGTATTGTAAAGGCGCTGGAGGAACTTATGGATAGTGGTATTATTGAAAAAATGCCTAATATTATTGCTGTTCAAAGTGAGTGTTGTGATCCTTTTGCGAGGGCCATGCGTACTGGGTCAAAACATCCAGCTATAGTAACGCCTTCACCGACAATGGCGGAGGGGATTGCAATCGGTGTACCGATGCGCGGCGATGAAATATTGGAATATACCTATAAGTATCATATAGAAATAATTACAGCTCCCGAAAATCAAATTATGGAAGCTAGAATGGCACTGGCGGCGAAAGGAATTTACTGTGAACATACGACAGCTGCCACGTATGCAGCATATATGAAATATTGTGAGCTGCATGGTAAAACAACGGATTGTTTGCTTCCTATGTGTGGAGCTGGTCTTAAATCAGATCATTAATGGGCAGTAAAAAACTATATAAATAATGAATTAAAAACAACTTTCTATGATAAAATTATAGGAAGTTGTTTTTATTATGTCATGTCTGTCGCGGTTATATTTAGGTAGAGATCAAATGATCATTTGTGATTTGAACGGAAGACGATGATTTTTGTAGAATACTCATAGAGGATTTGGATTGGAAGAGGTGTATAAATATGGAATCAATTTTATTTGTTGCTCCCTTTAAGGAAATAGCGGATGTTGCGAAACGTGTTATTTTGGAAATGGAATTATCAATACCAGTTATTATTGCCAACAATGAAACAGCCTTGACGGCGATCAAAGAATTCCCTGACGTATCTGTATTAATAAGCCGTGGCGGGACGGCGAATGATTTGAAAGTTTTACCAGAGAAAACAATCGTTGAAATTAATACATCGTTTACGGATATTTTGCTGATTATTGAAAAGGCTTTGTGTAAAGGCTATAAACGTATAGCAATCGTAACGAAGGACAATATTATTGACAATGTAGAAACAGATTTTAGTTTTTTGGGTGTAAAAATACAAGTACGACCGTGTAGGAGCGATAGAGAAATAGCCAAGCGGGTAATGTTTTTAGAAAAAGAGGGTATTGATTATATTATTGGCTGTAAACGAGCTGTTGAAGCGGCAGTTGCCTGTGGTGTTGATCATGCTTATATTGAATCAGGAGAAATATCCATACGCAAGGCGATTAAGGAAGCACAAAATATCGTTTATTCGAAAGGCATTGCCGCGCTTCAACTGGAAAGAATGAACGCTATTATTAATAATATCCAGGAAGGGGTTGTGATTCTGGATCGTGAACAAAAACCGATTTTTTCGAATCGAATTGCGAATGAAATTTTAAATGCTGACAATGATCTTGATTGGCGTCAGGATATATTGAGAAAAATGGAAGGGGTTCATAAGGAGAAGATAGTTGAAATCGGTGACAATCAGATTTTATTAAAAAGTATTTCACTGGAGGTATACAATCAATATAAAAATGATGTGTGGATCTTTCAAGAAATAAGTCGTATCGAAAAAAACGAACGAAAAATAAGATTGTCAATGTACAACAAGGGTTTTTATGCAAAGTGGCATTTTGCAGACATTATAACGCGTTCTCCGGTTATGCAACATGTTGTAATGACGGCACAAAAATTTGCTGCGGTAAAGTCGAATGTCTTGATTTATGGTGATACGGGAACTGGCAAGGAGGGCCTGGCTCAAAGCATACATAATGCGAGTCAACGAGCCCAGGAACCTTTTATATCTGTGAATTGTGCATCACTGCCGCCTAATTTGATCGAAAGCGAACTATTTGGTTATGCGGAAGGTGCTTTTACGGGAGCTCGTAAATCTGGGAAGCGTGGTCTTTTTGAATTATCCCATAAAGGGACGATATTTCTGGATGAAATTGGTGAAATGCCACTAGATGTTCAGAGTAGGTTGCTGCGTGTATTGCAAGAGCGTGAGATTATGCGTATTGGTGATGATAAAATCGTGCCGCTTGATATTCGCGTTATTTGTGCAACGAATAAAGATTTATTAAAATTATCTCGCGCAGGAAAATTTCGTTTTGATTTGTATTATAGGATAAATGTATTAAAGTTGCGACTACCTTCGTTGAAAGAGCGGCAGGAAGATATTATGCCGATTTTTGATTACTATCTAAAAAAATATCATACGGATCAAAATGATTTTCCAAGGCTGGATGCAAAAAGTGAAAAAATTTTAAGGGAATACAGTTGGCCAGGAAATATTCGTGAATTAAAAAATGTTGCTGAGGTTTTGGCTTTTGAAAGTGGTGTTATTGATGCCAGGCAGGCGGCATCAGTTTTAGAACCTATTGTAGAATCCGAAGGGACAGAAATTCACTTATCGGCTAATCTCTCTTTAAAAGAGATGGAGCGTGAAATCATTCGACATTTATTAAAAGTGCATACAGCCGAAGAGGTTTGTGCAAAAATGGGAATCAGTCGTGTAACTTTATGGAGAAAAACAAAATAATTTCAAAAATGAAATAGATGTAATTCATTTCTGAAATTATTGAATTTAATTGTGAGAAAAATCAAAATAAAATCCTTAAGATAAAACCCGCTCAAAAATTTTTATGAGTGGGTTTTTATTGCGGAATACATGGTATTTGGCAGTACATATTCAGAAAATAATGAATACATAGTAAAAGTTGGCACTGTTATTGCTTTAGTTTATAGTGTGATAATTTTTACGGATGAATTATAGCATACATGGGAACTCATAAATGCTATAAAATTACTATACATAAGAATTGAATCGAAAAGCATTAATTCAATGTTGGATACAATGTACGTTGTGTGTGGATAATTTGTTTGTAATTTTTATCACAAAAAAGTTTAAAAAGAGAGGGTTTGTCAAAATGAAAAGCATAATAATTAGTGAACCGGGTAAGGTAGAAATTCATGAAGTAGAAAAACCAGTTCCGAAAGACGGCGAAGCCTTATTGAAGGTTTTGTATGGGGGGATTTGCGGTAGTGATCTTGGGACGTATCGAGGTACTTTTGCATACGCTTCCTATCCAAGAATTCCTGGACATGAGTTTTCAGCAGAGATTATAGAAATAGGGGCGAATCATAAAGAACTTAAAAAGGGTATGATTGTAACCTGCAATCCATATTTTAATTGTGGAAAATGTTATTCTTGTGAACGCGGACTCGTAAATTGCTGTACAAGTAATGAAACGCTAGGGGCACAGCGGGATGGAGCTTTCTCTGAATATATAACGATGCCGATTGAACGTATTTATGATGGTCAAGGTCTTCCAGCTAAAACATTGGCTTTGATTGAACCGTTTTGTATAAGTTATCATGGTGTTAGTCGTGCCAATGTGCAAAATGGGGATCGAGTTTTGGTAATTGGTGCTGGTACCATTGGCGTACTGGCCGCTGTCTCTGCCCGAGCTTTGGGGGCAAAAGTTTATATAGCAGACGTTGCGAAAGGAAAAATAGAATATGCAGTAAATACGTTTGAGCTGGAGGGCGGAATCTTAAACGATAGTGCAGAAAATTTTACGAAGAAAATAGCAGATTGTACAGAAGGTAAAGGGTTTGATGTTACAATTGAAGCGGTTGGCTTGCCGTCAACTTTTCAAAATTGTATTGATGCTGTAGCTTTTGGTGGTAAAGTTATCCAAATCGGTGTTGGTAAGAAAAATCTTGATTTTGATTTTACTTTATTGCAGAAAAAAGAATTAAATGTTTTTGGTTCTAGAAATGCATTAAAAAAAGATTTTCTTGCTTTGATTGATTTAGTAAAAAGTGGGAAAGTTGATTTGGAAAAAATAATTACCAATACTTATAAAATGGAAGATGCTGCAAAGGCTTTTGATGATTTTGATAAAAATGCTGCATCAATGTTAAAAGTGGTCTTGGAATTTTAATTCAAATAAATGGTTTTAAGAGTTTAGCTATAGTATTTTAAGGAGTGTTATGAAATGGAAATTGCAAAATCACAAAAAATGACAAAAGCTAGATATGTTGTTGCCATCTTTATGCTAGGTGCAATTGCAATAAATTATTTAGACCGTACTGTTATGTCCGCAGCTACGCCGACAATGATGAAGGAATTGCATATAAGTTCAACTGAGATGGGCTGGATCATGTCGATGTTCTTCCTAAGTTATGCTTTATTTCAAATTCCGACGGGCTGGCTGGCTGACCGCTTTGGACAACGTATTTGTTTGGCGGTAGCAGTTGTGTGGTGGTCTATAGCAACAGCTGCGACGGCTGGAGCAAAAACAATAAGTGGACTTATAAGTGCGAGGCTATTCATGGGGATGGGGGAAGCCGGTGTATATCCCTGTAACGCTGGTATTACAGCAAAATGGTTTCCTGACAATGAACGCGGTAAAGTGACGGCATTGTTTGATAGTGGCAGTCGATTTGGCACAGCATTTGCTATGCCATTCGTTGCTTGGATGGTAGCCATGTATGGTTGGCAGTTCCCGTTTGTTGTTTGTGGTGCTTTGGGAATTGTTTGGGCAGTTGCTTGGCTCGCATATTATAATGACCCAGAACGACATAAATTTATCAATGAACTTGAACTTAGGTATATCCGTGATAATCAAATGAAAAAAGAAGGTATTGATAAAACGCAGCCAATGAAATGGTATGAGCTCTTGAAATATCGTAATGTAAAAGCTATGTGTCTTGGATTTTTCTGTCTGAATTATGCAGTGTATTTTTTCATTACATGGTTTCCAACCTATTTAGTAAATGATCGTGGTATGCAATTGACGACAATGGGCTGGATGGCCATGCTGCCACCATTATGTGGAATCGTGGTCCAATGGTTTGGCGGCTGGTTTACAGATTATACGTATAAAAGAACAGGCAATCTAACAAAAGCTAGAAAAATAAATCTTGTTATTGGAATGCTTTTTGCGACGTCGGTTACATTTGCTGGTTTTGTGGAATCTAATACGGTAGCTATGGTTTTATTATGTATATCATATTCAGGTTTGGCTTTTGCCGGATCAGCACTATGGTCACTTCCTGGTGATGTTGCACCGCGTAATATGACTTCTGTTTTGGGTGGAATTCAAAATTGTGCATCTAATATAGGCGGTTTCCTTGGTCCGATTATTACCGGATATCTCATCAGCACTAGTGGGAATTTTGGTACGGCACTTGCTGTTTCCGGTGTAGCATGTCTCGTTGGAGCCTTTACCTATGCTTTTTATCTGACTGAATTAAAAGCCATTGAAGTGGATGCTTGATGTATTGTTGTTTGTGTTATTGTTAGTGCGGTAAATCTTTTTTCCATCGATTGGAAACCGAAGAAAAAGTATATAGCGCAAGAGCTGACCAGATAAAGATAAATGCCATTATGTGGGCTGTTGATAGTGTTTCACGATAAAGGAAGACACCAACAAGGAGCGAGAGAGTTGGCGAAATATATTGAAGAATACCTAACATGGATAAGGAAACAGTTTTCGCACTCTTTGTAAATAATAAAAGCGGTAGAGCAGTTACTGCACCGCTGCCCATTAATAGCAAACTTGTTGAAATGGATTCAGTGAATTGCAATTGAGACTGTACCATCAAATGACTTAAATATAAGAATGCCAGTGGGGCAATTGACATTGTTTCCATCGCTAGCCCAATAGTAGAATCTGTTTTAATAACCTTCTTTACTAAACCGTAAAATCCAAAGGTGAGAGCCAAACTAAGCGATAGCCAGGGAACCCTTCCGTAATGAAACGTTAAGATGAATACACCAATTACAGCTAATAAAAATGAGATGGTTTGTAGTTTGTTTAATCGTTCTTTTAGTAGGATTACACCCAATAATATGCTGGTAAGAGGCGTAATATATTGTCCAAGGCTGGCTTCTAATATTCTTCCATGAATCACTGCCCACATAAAAATACCCCAGTTTGCACTAATTAATACTGAAGCGATACAAAGCGATAACAATAGTCTTGGTTTTTCAAGAATCTCTTTTATGAAATCAAGAAATATATACCATTTTTTCATAATAAGTAGAATTCCCAGCATAAAAATAAAAGCCCAAAAAATTCTTTGTGCTAAAATTTCTTCTGAAGATACGTGTTGGAGCAATTTCCAATAAATTGGTGTAAGACCCCACATAAGATAAGAAAGTATTGCATAGATAATTCCTTTTTTTTCACTACTCAAGTTCATATGAGCCTTCTTCCTGAAATAAGATTCCCTAATATCAATTTACAGGTCACCAGTCATTTCCACGGATAAGAAAGGTCTGGTGAAATGCTTTGCTCATTATACTAGAGTTTGGGCAGATCATCAAATCTTAAACTGGTCATACTGCCGAGTATAAAAAATTTCTCATAACAAAAAGACCAATATTTTAGTTGAAAAAACTGACCCCCATAAGTTAGACCTAAATCTAATTTATGGGGGTCAGTTTTTTCATGGAAAATGTAATATGATTTTTTGTCAGTGTTCCAGTATTTTGCAACAACAGAACTATTTTTTTCTAGCCGCACACTTTGTATGATCGGTAAACCATAAACATTTTTTGCAGCCAAAGCACTTATTCACAGGTTCATGCTGTAGTACATGGTTTGCAAACGCAGCATCGGTGAGCATTCCTCTGCCGATACCGACAAAATCTACATACTTATTATCAATTAAAAATCGAACCTGTTTTTCTGTACGAATTTCATTTACAGCAATTACGGGAATATTTACTTCTTTTTTGATTTTACAGCCACTATAAGTTATAGGACTGCATTCAAATTTATCAGGAACGGGGTTCACAGGAGGCTCCATTGCATAAGATATATTTAACATGTCTATTCCAGCTTTTTCAAATAGCTGAGCTACTTCGATGCCGTTGCGGCTAGCAGGCTGGTATTCACCCATTCGGACGGAGACTATAAAGCTGCTATGGGTATTTTCCCGAATATCGGGAAGAATTTCGGTTAAAATATTTGCTCTGTTTTTTGCATTGCCGCCAAATTCATCGGAGCGACGATTCAATGATGCATCTAAAAATTTACAAAGGGTATAACCATGTACAAAATGATATTCCACGCCATTAAAGCCCATATTACAGGCATTTATTGCAGCTTGTTTCATTTCAGACTGAATCGCATGAATTTGAGTAATTGTCAGCAAATTGATGTCCATTTCATTATAGATAGCAAGCTGCATCATCGCAACGGCACCATAGGCGTGGACATTACTGGCAATTTTCGTTAATGCTTCCATGTTATCAGGAGACCACATTTTTGTTAAGGTTGAAGCACCAAAAATATCGGTTGCCTGCACGATAATAAGACCAGCACCACCTTTTGCTCTTTCTGTATAATGCTCTATATGCTGGTTACCGTAATATGAACCATTATCTCCATGAAAAGAAAAAGTAACCATAGGAACCATTACAATGCGGTTTTTAAACGAAATATTACGAATGGTGATTGGTGCTTGTAATGTTGTCATTTTTAATGCCCTCCCATCCAGAAAAGTCATCATAAAATACAGTTTGATCAATAGCATTGCGCTGGGCGTGCAATTTACTTGGAACGGCATCATCCGCAGGGTAACCCATTACTAGTAAAGCAACTGGCTCGAACTGGTCTGGAATCGCATAGGATTTTTTGATTTTCTGTGGGTCAAAATGCATTACCCAGGTGCTTCCAATGCCAATGTCCGTGGCTTCCAGTATCATTTGTGTTGCTACAATACTGGCATCAATATCACCGCTGCTTTTATGATCAAAACTTCGCTCAGCACTAGTTGTTTTGTCATAACAAACAAGTAGTACCAGGGGGGCATGGAAATGATAAGGCGTACATTCTTGTAGCTTTTTCAGTCCGGCTTCGTTTTGAATGACAAGGATACGTTGTGGTTGAAAATTTACAGCAGTCGGCGCTAATTGTCCGGCTTTCAGAATAAGGTCGAGCTTTTCTTTTTCAACTAATGTGCTTTTGAACTTACGTACGGAAAATCTTTTTTCAGCAAGTGTTATAAAATTCATTTTCGTCCTCTTTTCTCTTTACAAATATTTTATGAGTTGTTACACTGAGTATAAAGAGATAAGAACAAAAGTACAAGTACGCACATTTTTGTGCCTTAAAGTTGGAGGCTAATATGGTTAAAAAATCGAATGAAGTCAATCCTGTACACTTTCATAAGTGTGCTGTAATGCATGCTCTAGAAATTATTGGAGGAAAATGGAGACTGCCGATTATATGGGAACTTTCTGCACAGAAAAGTATGAGATATAATGAACTCAAACGTCATTTAAATGGTATTACAAATATTATGCTTACCCGTGCTTTGCAAGGGTTGGAGGAACATCATCTTGTAAATAGGGTTGCCCACAATCAAATTCCTCCTCATGTAGAATATTCATTGACAGAAAGCTGTAGAGAAATACTTCCGGCATTGGAGATTATCAATCAGTGGGGGAAAAGACAAATGCTAAATGATTCTTGTGAGGAAAAATCGGTAAATTATTCACAAAAAGTTATTACGATGCAAGCCGAATAAAGTATCTATGAATAAAACTCCAGTTCTTTCAACTAAATAGTCACAAAAAGCATCGACTGTGAAGTCGGTGCTTTTTTGTGACTATTTTTAAGATTGGTGAGGGCCTTTTATAAATATTGTGAATTTTTACTGTGAAAATGGAGTTATTACGATTAAATTAACATATTTTTTCAAATTATCTGCATCAATAGAATTCATTCCGTCATCCGTGACTAAATAATCAATATTTTTCCAAGAGGTGTATTCTACTAAAGCTGTAGAACGTGATTTATTACTGTCTGCTAAAACTACAGTTAGTTTAGAATTGTCAATCATTGTTTGCTTAACATTAGCATCAGAAAAATCTATAGAAGTCGGTCCATTATGTTCTTTAAAGCCACTGGAACCTAAAAACGCTATATCAACTTTAATTTTACTTAGAAAATTAGTAGCACCGAAGCCTTCTAAAGCCATGGTGGTATTGTTTAACTGCCCACCGCTCATGTGTATTATGTTTTGGCTATTGGATAAAACGTTGGCAGCACTAAATGAGTTGGTAATAATAGTAAGTCCTTTTTTTAAATACAGGAGTTTGGCCAAACACAGAGTGGTGCTGCCAGCATCAATAAAAATAACAGAATTATTTTTTACAAAAGAAAGGGCTTTATTTGCTATAGCATTTTTTAAATCAAAATTTTCCGTGTTTCTATATTCTAGCGGCTTTTCAATAATCTCTAAAGAGGATAAAGCACCACCACGACTTTTTTTGATGACGCCAATTTTATCCAAATAAATCAAATCTTTTCTAATAGTTTCCGTTGAAACATCAAATTTTTTTGCGACTTCTCCAACTTTGATGCTTCCATTGGAGATAATTAATTCAGCTATGTTATTTCTTCTTTCGGCTGTTATAAGCTTGGGCATAATAAGCACCTCTTAATAATATTATTTGGAGATATTTCCTTGTTTTTTTATGAATATGAATGTAAAACGAGTATCATGATACCATATTTTTAGCAATGATCACTAAAGGATTATAATTATTGTAATATTATAATCCTTTTATGTCAAATAATCGCAATGTTTAACAATATAAAAATCAATTTATTGCAATTAAAAACAATAAAATAATATTGACAAAATAATAAAACAATGATAATCTTGCTTTGAAGGCCGTTAAAACAATAATATTGTTGTTAAACGTTGCGAAAGGAATGGTGAGTTTGAAAAAATATATAGAGGTATCTCCTTCACTTATATGTGCAGATTTATGCAATTTAGAACAGGAGGTTAATACTTTGCAAAAAGCAGGGATGCGATCCTTACATGTTGATATTATTGATCCACATTTCAGCCCAAGTATGCCGATTGGGCTTTCCAGCGTGGAGCAGCTTAAAGCTAAAAGTAGTATGGACTTTGATGTGCATATCATGTCTACCGATAATGAATTCTTTATTAAAAAACTGGTGAAAATAAAACCAGCTAGTATTGTTTTTCATTATGAATCAGGTATTCATGTAGAAAAGATGCTGCAACTTATAAAAGAGGCAGATATCAAAGCAGGAATTGCTCTTAATCCGGCGACTCCGTTGGACGTACTTGAGTACGTTGTTGAAGCATGTGATTATGTTTTATTAATGTTAATAAACCCGGGCTATGCTGATGGGAAAAATGAGAGGATGGTGCCATATGCTTTAGAAAAAATACATCATTGCAAAGAATTTTTGAAGTGTCATAATTCTAAAGCTAAAATAATTGTTGATGGTCGTGTTTCATTGGAATCAATTCCTAAATTGTTGAACGCGGGTGCGGATGTATTGGTAGCTGGCAGCAAAAGCGTTTTTCGTAAAGAAAATAGTTATGCAGCAAATTATCAGCAGGTGAACGAAATCGTTAATAATTTTTTCAAAGGAGGTAAGCATGATGAATTATAAAATGGCAGTAAAACTAGTTTTAAGTGAATGTTCATCAGCATTAGATAAAATTAATGAAGACGAAGTCAATAACTTTATGAATATGCTTTTGGAAGCTGATCAAGTTTTTTTTGTAGGAGTGGGCCGCGTAAAACTAGAATTAGAAGCTTTTGCTAAAAGGCTGGCACATCTTGGTATAAAGGTGCATATAGTGGGTGATATTAATGAGCCAGCGATGACATCAAAAGATGTTTTAGTGATAGGATCTGGCAGTGGTGAATCTTTAATTCCAGTAGCTATCGCTAAAAAGGCTAAGCAGATAGGTGGAAAAATCATACACATAGGGTCTAATTCTAAAAGTTCTTTGGCGCCTATTACAGATTTAATGGTACGTATCCCGGTTCAGACAAAACTTTATTTGTCTGATGAAATTGTATCAAAACAGCCAATGTCCAGTTTATTTGAGCAAAGCCTGTTTTTATTTGGTGATGTGGTAGCAGTGATGATTATCGATAAAAAAAATATTGAGTTGAAAAAGTTATGGAATTATCATGCTAATCTGGAGTAAGAGTAGCACTCATTAATAGATAGTCGTGATACTTCAAGCAACCTTATGCATTAATATATTAAAAAATCAGAATTGTTAAATTTCAACAATCTGATCAAAGCTAAATTTTTTTTATTATATAGAAAATATGATGTAAATTTGAAAGGAGAATAAATATGACAACGAATATAAGAGCTAAAATTCAGGCATTTGGTGGTTTTTTGACAGCTATGGTAATTCCTAATATGGGAGCCTTTATAGCTTGGGGGTTTATTACTGCACTATTTATACCAACAGGCTGGCTTCCCAATGAAGCGTTTGCTAAATTAGTAGGCCCGATGGTCAGTTCCTTATTACCTTTGTTATTAGCATACGCTGGGGGGAAGTTAGTATATGATGCAAGAGGTGGAATTGCTGGAACTGTAGGAACGATAGGTCTTATTGTAGGAGCTAATATACCTATGTTTCTTGGCGCAATGATTATGGGGCCGCTTAGTGCTTATGTGATAAAAAAATTTGATAAAGCAATTAAAAATTATATTCCATCCGGGTTTGAAATGTTAATTGACAATTTTTCTCTAGGTATTGTAGGTCTTATTTTATGTCTCTTAGCAAATTCACTGATTGGTCCAGCTGTACAGGAAGCAAATAATCTTATCAGTATAGTAATAAAAGCATTGGTAAGTACTGGTGTTTTACCAATACTGGCATTAATTAATGAACCGGCTAAAGTATTGTTTTTAAATAATGTTATTGATCAGGGAGTATATTATCCTTTGGGAATGCAAGATGCTTTAGATACAGGAAAATCTATTTACTTTATGGTTGCATCAAATCCAGGATCGGGGTTAGGCTTATTGCTGGCGTATGCGTTATTTGGTCAAGGCGTATCAAAAAGTACAGCACCAGGTGCCATTATAATACATTTCTTCGGTGGAATTCATGAAATGTATTTCCCGTTTGTATTGATGAAACCTATTACTATTATTTCTATGATTTGCGGGTCTGCGTGTGGGATAATTACTTTTCAATTATTGGGGGCGGGTCTTGTCGCAGGTCCTAGTCCTGGTTCTATTTTTGCCTACTTAGCACTTACACCAAAAGGTAATTTTTTAGGTGTAATAGCTGGTGTTTTTGTTGCAGCCGTAGTAAGTTTTCTAATTACAGCATTCATTCTTAAAATTTCTAAAACGAATAAGGATGAAGATTTAAATGAGTCTATTGTTCGGACCAAGTCAATGAAACAGGAAGGAAAAAATATTCTTACCGATATAACAAATAATACATCTCAAAAACTTATTACTTTTGTTGCCTTTGCCTGTGATGCTGGTATGGGAAGCAGTGCAATGGGAGCAAGCGTTATGAAAAAAAATTTAGATAAACTGGGAATCAATATTCGTGTTGAACATTTTGCCATTGAAAATATTCCGACTGAAGCGGATATTATTGTTACGCATAAAAAATTAGTGGATCGGACTCGTAGGGTTGTTAAGGGCAAGCCAATCGTTGCAATTGAAAATTATTTAAAAGATCCTGAGGTTACGAAACTCATTGGACAGATAGAACAACAATACCATAAATAATAATTAACTCAAACTTTGCAGGTGAATAATTGCCTATGAGCCTTAAAAATGGCAATACCTTACTGCCGCTATTAACATAGAAATAGAAGGAATATCATTTATTATACGCGAATTTAAAAACATTAGAAATGTTGAGACAATATATGGAGGTAGTATAATGAAAAAGATTAAAATTCTAGCCTTAACATTAATGATGATGGTTTTTCCTTGTGTCGCATTTGCGTTTGGCGGTCCTATTGATCCTGCAGGGCTGACCTCTCCAATCGGAACACTATTTAATGTTAGCTTGGGAACAAAATTAGAGGCTGCAAAAACTATATTTGAACAAGATCCATATTCTCGAAAATGGGAGAACACAGGAAAAAACAATAAAAATGCCTATAAGTATGGTTTATTTTATAAACATATAGATGATCCAACAAGTAAAATTTTCAGTCAAGTTAAACAGGAGTTCACAATAGGTGCAGATCCTAACAAAATTATTAACCAAATAACATATACACTTTATTTTAGCAATAAAGTAGAGTATGACATTTTTATAAATGCATTGACTGAACAGGCTGGTGCTGAATGGGAATTGCAGGATGAACAAGTTCTACCACAGAGTGGCTCAAAAGAAAATAGATCAACGCTCCATCGAACTTGGGGCAAAGATGACCTGCATCTTAGTATAGCAACATCATATTTTCCTGAATATGATGTATATTATCCTTATATAGTTCGTATTTCAAGATCTAAATCATAAATAAAAAGGCGCTGTCGCACGTTACAAAAATGTGCGGCAGCTTTTTTTTGCAAAAAAACTCCCAGGCTTTTTATCGTCTGAGAGTACGTGTAAATTTTAAGTATGCAAAAAACCAAATATGACACACAAAAATTATATAAATTTTAGGAGTTCTTATCAATTGCATCTTCCATTAAATATTGAATTTAAAATTCCAAAGGATGACCCAGTCCACCTATTTCGCTACTTTGTTGAAGGGCTGGATTTATCAGAGCTTTACCGTACATATTCTCATAGCGATAAATATCAAGCGACGCCACGGCAGATGCTTGATATCCATTGTTTTATTTGTATATGAAATAAATTTAAATATGGCATTGACTTTTACAAGGTACCTTATTATAATAATAACTAAGGTACCTTATAAATATAGAGGAGTGATATTTTATGGAGAAAGAAATTACAAGTTTAATGGAAAAATTTATTACATTAGGGCGTATGCTCATGTATAGTCATCACCATACAAAAGGGCATTGTATGCATAGTCCGTATCGTGGACAAGGGAGAATTCTATCGTTACTTAAATTGGAACCTAAAATGAGGCAAACAAAGCTCGCTTTTTTATTAGGAATACGCCCGCAATCAATGGGTGAATTGCTAGCAAAACTTGAACAAAACGGAGATATTGTGCGAACCCCTTCTGAAGAAGACAAACGGGCATTGGATATTGAGTTAACAGAAAAAGGAATGGAACAAGCTGCAAAAAATGAAGATTTATCAGCGGCCGATCAAAATCGCGAAGATGTCTTTAGCTGTCTTGCTGTAGATGAGCAGGCTAATATGAGTAATTATATGGATAAATTAATTGACGAATTAAAATCTAAAATGCCAGAAGCCCATCAATCTTTATTCCAAAAACATATGCACATGATGAATCACCCTATGCATGAACATCGTCACCACGGTGAACACGAAGGATTTGCTGAGCACTTCATGGAAAAGTGTATGCACCACCATCATCATGGTGAAAATGGCCATGAACATCAAGCTCAAGGCGATGATAAACTTTGCCCAATTTGTAAAAATCATTGCGATCTCGATACTCCTAAATGTAATCATGGTGTAGAATATAAAAATGATAGATCATAATTATTAACACCGTTATAAGTCTTTTTTGTAAAAACCTCCTAGATGATTTTATATTACATCATCTAGGAGGTTTTCTTTATGACAAAAAATAAAACTTCATATAAGATTTGCAGAATTTGAAAAACACATCGATGCCCCAGCGTTTGCCGTAAAGACGAATCATTTCTTTTAGCAATTAAATTATACTGAAAATGGAAGTTTCATGCTATTTTTATGCCAATTATTATTGAATTTTTAGGGTACACAGGTCATTTCGCAACTGTGAAGTTTGAGTTAACAAATTTTCTAATTAATCGTGAGTGCAGTGGAAATTTATTGATTTTATGTTGAGAATTGATGAATGTATAAAAGCATGCATAAGTGTTAAAATTTTACGCACTATTGCAATAATAGTTTTTCGCGCCATAAAAATATGCTCTCTTTAATGGTAGACAGTTTTATTATTTTAACTGTCCATTAAAAGGGAGCATATCAATTTTTAAGCTGTTTTTTGTATTAAAGAGAGGGAATATCACCAACGCCATTTAGAACTAATCGTGGATGGTATGGGTATTTTTCCATTTCACGGCGAGTCGTGACACCAGAGAGAACTAAAATTGGATCAAGACCACTTTCAATGCCAGCTATGATATCTGTATCCATGCGATCCCCGATCATTGCGGTTTCTGCTGAATGGATGCCTAAAATCTGTAGACCAGTGCGCATCATTAAGGGATTTGGCTTTCCTATATAATAGGCCTTTTTCCCAGTTGTGAGTTCAATTGGTGCAACCAGAGCACGGCAGGCCGGGAGAATCCCTTTTTCGGATGGTCCGGTTAAGTCTGTATTTGTGCCAATTAGTTTTGCCCCGTTTAAAACATGATGCATGGCTTTGCATATAAGATCGTAGTTGTAATTAAGGGCTTCGCCTATTATAACGTAGTCAGGATTAACGTCTGTGATGTTAATATTTGCATCTTGCAAGGCATTAAACAGACCTGATTCACCGACCACAAAGGCACTGCAACCTGGGTGTTGATGACTTAAAAATTTAGCTGTTGCCAAGGCGCTTGTATAAAAATGACTTTCGTCTACATCAAGCCCCATGTAAGCTAGTTTTTGATGCAATTCTTTTGGAGTCTTCCCACTGTTGTTTGTTAGAAATAGAAAATCTTTATTTTCGCGATATAACCAGTCAACGAATTTTTTTACGCCAGGGAGAAGCTGATTGCCTTGATAGATTACACCATCCATATCACATATAAAACCTTTTTTTGCTCTTAATAAATCCAAAATCAATTCCACCTTTGCATATAACAGCCTTTTTGTTTAACGGATCGTTTGAGTATCCGAAAATACATGACTGTGCTTTAATAATAAATATCTTACTTATAATAGTATTCTTCTATTATAAGACGTTTTCCTTTTTGGAAACATTAAAAAAGATCGGTTAAATTGTAAAGTATTTGTAAAAATGATCATAAAAAAACAATTTTATTTGCTATTTGAAAAATATTTATTGGTTTATCAAAATTTGAAATTATACAGCATATTTTTCTACTATTTATAAATGAAATACATTAAAATAATAATCATTATATATGAGGATTTTATTAAAAGATGGTAGGGGGAATATTAAACCTAAGGATATAATGCTTTATGTATAGTAGTTTTTTTATAAAAAATTTTTTAAATCGGCTAGGGAAAATAAAAAATTAATAAAATGCCTGTTGACATAGAAGCTATTTATTGGGAGATATTAATGAAAAATTCTATATCAAAAGACTATCGGTGATACTCTTTTGATATATTATAGAACGTATTAAAAAATTACATTTAGTCTATCAGTCTCCCCAAAATGGGGTATAGGGCATCGTTTTCTTCATGCGTAACGCCACGGATACCTATAACCAATTTTTAACGATTGCCATATAAAATTTTTAATGCGTTCTATATAAAAGCGATAATAACTTAATTTAGTTGTCTGTGGACGATGGCATAAAATAAATTGCAAGCTAAAAATTTTTAATTGTTTTGAAATTCAAATTATGGATACGATCATAATTTTATTTTTTTTATGGAATATGTTGGTTTTTATATATAAACATTTGTTATTTTTTTATAAATTTTAAAATGAAGGATTGTTGTCTTCTCAGCTTAATCTGGATGATTTTTTGTATCTGAAAATATTTACTAAAAGTGTTGGGTCTTGATTACTTTTTGTGATGAAAAACCCTTGTATAATCAAGGGTTTTTCGGAATGTGTAACGAATATTTGAGACATGATAAGGGCACATTTTATTGGACTTTTCTGCTTTTTAAGTAAAATATTTCAAGTAGAGAATTCGTGAATATTAGAGGGACAAATAAATTTTCTCGTGCTATAATTATCTCAAATGGTATAAGCTGTCTTTATACATACCCGATACAAAGAAACATATTGTTTATATGAAATGTGACAGAGATA
>Ga0302210_10000076_pt1 | contig 47653 bp, 60 predicted proteins | sample II_Fen_E3_2_FD_198793 | JGI IMG/M metagenome (GOLD analysis project Ga0302210, IMG submission 198793) | Peat permafrost microbial communities from Stordalen Mire near Abisko, Sweden - II_Fen_E3_2 | ecosystem: Environmental > Terrestrial > Soil > Wetlands > Permafrost | place: Sweden: Abisko... | reverse complement strand
ATTTTCGAAAAGAGGCTGCAATCATATTGAGATGAACCGACTTACCGGCACCAGTTGGACCGACTAGGAGGGTATGCGCTACAGATCCGATATGAAAATTGAGCCGAAACAACGTATTTCCATCGGTTTGCGTATACAGAAGTACCGGTCCATGCAAATAATCATTACGTTCCGGTCCTGCCCAGACATCCGAAATTGGCATCATATGAACCAAATTTCCTGTAGAAATCATTGGGCGCCGAATATAATGCCCCACTGCTCCAGGAATGCACCCCATCCATGCATCCAAGGCATTCAAGTCTTCAATTTTTGCTCGCATTCCAATATTTACAATTTCTTGCCATACATATTTAGCTTTTTTCTCGACTTGTTCAAGATCTTCATCCATCACAACAATTGCTGTGGAATAATATCCGTAATTTGTTGTATCACTTTCCACGGCACTAATTGCATCTTTTACTTCATCAAACTTTCGTTGGGCATTTTCATTGATATTCCCGTCATCTTCACGATTAAAAAGAAGTTCTTTGGCCATGCTGCGAAGCGATTTGATTTTACCATTCCAGCCATTTTTAATGCCTTCCAACGAGGAAATTGAATCCTGTTTCGAAAGGCAATAAAATCTTGTCACCCATCTATATGAGAAATCCAAGCGATTTAATCTATCGAACAGACCAAAAATAGTATCAGACAGATAGGTTAAGGGAACGATAACTCTGACATGCTTTTCTCCAAGCCGTGGTTCCAATCCACCATAAACAGGTGTGTCATAAAGATACTGATCTAAAAGCAGAGGATGTTTTGGCATTGTCAAAGGTCTTGGATTATCTGATACAATCGAATGAAGATACGTCAACATTTTATCTTGATTTAAAAATTGTGAAGGAATACCTAAACTATCAAAAATATTGAAAATCTTATTAACTTTTTCCCAAAAAGCTCCAAGATTATCATTGGCAGTAACTTCCTTATGTTTCCGACCTTCAACAACAATTTCTTTCATGCGTCCTTCTTTTTCATTTGGTGGCATCCAATATGCTGTAGCATAATAATTGGATTCAAAATGCCTGCTATCTAAAAAAAGAGCTTTACGTTCATCATCAATAGCTTTGGTAATAGGATCTGGAAAATACGTATCCGTTGCATAAGACATCGATGCAGATCGTTGTGCCTCAAAATAGAGAACCCATCCAGTTTCAAGTGCGGCAAAAGCATTATTCATCTGTAGAGTAATAATTGCCAATCGTTCTTTAACTTCAGAATCAAGATCTGGTCCACGGTACGACCAAGAGGCTTGAAGTGACCCATCTTTATTGATTACAATAGCCGGGACATTTTGCCATGAACCTTTATAGTCTTTTAAAAAAGTTTCTTCCGATATTGGCGAATAAACTATTTTCCCAAATGGCATGGTATATTTTAAACATTCTTTCTTACGATCAAACCGGTTCAAGCGATACATTTGCATTCACCTCTTCTTCATTTTCACGCTGAACAAGCAACTCATCTAAAGAAGAAAAGCCCGTAATCGGAGCGTTGATATTCGCACGAAAAATCCCTGGGATACTCCCCCACCAAACGTCTTTTAAATTATAATTTTCAAGGAAATAAGGTATCTCTAATGTATTTAAAATCTCCTTGCAATAATCGCGTATTTTATCATAGTCATCATCGCTTAAGAGGAAAAACAAAGAGGCTGTATAGTACCCATTTAAATTTGATAATAGATTCGCTGTCATTGTTTCTCGTAAGGATTTGCGTCCGTTGCACCAATTTGAAACATATTTCTCCAAATCTTCCTGCGCCATTTTTTTACCAAAAAGCAGGATACGTTGTACATAACGATACGTAATTCCTGCAAAAGCTTTGTATAAGATGTTCATAATGGACATCTCAAGAATAGAAGGTAATGTAAGAACCAACAGCGTTTTCTCATTCATGGATATATCATTTCCCAAAAATTTCACATTCAAATCCTGTGATAATAGAATATCCAGGTCAAGATACAGTGAGTTTTCTGGCAAAATTACGGAATTTTCTCCAAAAGATAATGTAAAAGATAAAAAATCAAGAATTTCTTGATATTCAAGTAAGTGACAAGTGGTCACAGCAGTAATATCATTTGTTAAAGTCTGTATTTCTTCAGCAAAATAATCGGTAGCTTTTTTTTCATCGACAAAGCAAGCTGTTAACGTATTTTCTGCTTTCAGTGCGCGATCATAAATTGGGTTCCATGAAATTGTAAGAAAATAGCGATCGTTCCCTTGCCGATGCTGTTTTTCTGACCATATGTTCCAGCCATTCTGGTAATTGCAATATTTTATTTTTTCACTTGAGATATAAGGTATATATTCAATCACACCAAAAAAACTTCCATCTTTATTTTTCATAACAGTTGGACGGACTATGCCTTCCCACGGAAGCCATTCAGCAATGTCCTCATCGTCAATGTCATATTCTTTCCAAGACATAATTTTCTTCCCCCTTACTATAAAAAAGCGACGATATGACGACTTTTGGTCGGCTTTTCGTCGCTTTTTTTTAAGTACAATAATAATTTTTTTTGTGGATATATGCCCGCAAGCAATCAAAGAACTGGTCGTCGTTTTTTGCAAGATAGATACAGCCAAAATGAATCAATAGATTGATTGGAATAATCATCCAAAAGCTGAAATCCACAATAAATAAAACCATGATCAGCCCATTCAATATTAAAATTGCTTTTGGTGCACCGAGCAGAAGAATCTGTTCCGATAAAGACCTGTAAAACGGTAATTCAAACCACGGTAAAGACTCATTTTCTTCATTCATAACAAAATCTCCTTAAAAAAGGCATCCAGATACACTTGTTCCCGTCAAATTTGTTACCGTAGCTGGAACCATCATAGCTACCCCGCCTCCCATAGCACAACGTAGAGCGTATTTCGTTACTTGATTTTCAGTACCAAGCGCCCAGCTTGTTGCACCAGCAGCTGCTGCAACTGTTACGCCAACCTTTGGAAGCGTTCCGGTAAATGTACCTTCTAATACCGTCAGTGGTGTTTTTAACGCATCAATCTGAACGCTGCTTGCATCATTGGCAAATCCAGCCACCGTCGGAAGCATCATAATACCCATCTGCAAAAACACCCATTTGTTGTCTTTGAGGAAGTTAACAACTCCCTTTTTTGTAATATGAATCACGAAAAAGACCTCCTTTTAATTTAAAATTCCTTTTTGCAAGGGAACTCCCCTCATAATCTCAGAATAACCGGAAAAACACGTTTCAAAATCTTATGTTTTTGCTCATTAGTTAATTTGGTGCGTAATATACTCTTTTTTTTGTGAATCATAGCCCTCAACACTGATAATTTCTTCTAGTGTACGTTTTAATCCATCATATTTTAAATAAACGACCATATCGACAGCTCTGCCGATCGTAATCTCCTGTGGATTTTTAGAAACCCGTGAAGTCAATGTTTCTAGTCTAAGAAGCGTATCGTATGCGGAATTGCTATGTACGGTAGAACAGCCACCGCCATGTCCTGTAGACCATGCATCGAGAAGTGTCAGCGCTTCATCGTTGCGAATCTCGCCAACAACGATACGTTTTGGACTCAAACGAAGCGTACTGCGAAGCAGTTCCATCATATTTACATTTTTCAGCGTACGTAAAGCTACATAATCTTTTGCCGCACAATGCAATTCTTTCGTATCTTCTATCATGATTACCCGATCCGATAGTTTTGATATTTCCTCCAAAATTGCATTCAGTAGTGTTGTTTTTCCAGAGCTGGTTGCACCCGCTGCAATAATGTTTTTTTTATCAAGGATTGCTTGGACAATAATATCTTTTTGTCGCTGCGTCATAACGCACTGTTTCACATAATCATCTAACGTAAGAATTTGTTTAGGATGCTTACGAATGTTGAAAGTAGGCTCTATCACAATTCCAGGAAGAATCCCCTCAAAACGAAAACTTTCAAAAAACTTCGAATCAGGAACGTCTGCCTCTAGCATAGGAAAATTTGCAGTAATGACTTGTCCGGATATTGCCGCAACACTATAAATAATTTGTTTTGATAACTCTGGCGTTAAATCAATTCCTGTATAAACTTTTCCTTCACTAAAAGTATCAATCCAAAGCTTTTTATCTGGATTAATATAAACTTCAAAAACATTCGGATCTTTCATATACTTTAAAACATCCTGTCCCATTGCAAATTCTAATCGTTCAAGCGACCTTACCATGCTTTCATTTTTCACTGTCATCTTTAATCTCCTTTCGCATAAAATCTTTCATAAGTGCAGCTACTTCATTTTCGTTTTCTGCTATATTTTCAGAATCAGACTCTGTTTGCAATGAAACATCATTTATAGAATCTTCTGTTTTGGCTACTTTGCCCGAAGTCTCGATCCGTGGCATTTCAGAATTTTTTTCGATTGCCCCATCGTGTTTAATTGCTTCTTCATATTCTTGACTGTTTTCGGCTTTGATAGTTTTCGCATCTTTTTTAGTCACCTCTTTTAAAGATTTTTCTTTTGCTTCACGAACAATTCGTTTTTTCTCCAGCCGATCCTTAGACTCTGCGGCATGAAACGCAAAAAGTTCATCATATATCTGTATGCAGGTTGCTGTATCACTATAAAGTGGTTGTGGTAAAATCCTTTTATTGAAAAAATCAACCTTGAAATAGCGCAATTTATCTCCCAAAATCGGTTTTTGTCCAGCCGAAAAAACCAATAACTTCTCTTTATCCATAAGAGAAACTTCACTTGGTGTCATTAAATCACGGCTTGTATAAGATTGTGACGTAGATCCTTTGAATAGCCCCCCACCGCCATCACTATGACTATTTGTAAGAATTGTTGTTTTGCCTAGCGCTTTCGAAATAGCTTCAGCTGTAGTGCCTCCTGTATCAAGATTCGGTGTCATGTAAATATGTGTCTGGCAATTTGAAGCAATCGAATTATCTTTCGTATATTCTTTTACAATTTGATTCACATCTTGGCTAACAATACAGACTTTAATGCCATAACCTGCACAAACCGCAAGGGCCTGTTCCATTTTCTTTAAACAGCCAAGTTGTGGAAATTCATCAAGCATTAAAAGAAGGCGTTGTTTCTTGAACGTTTTCTTTTTTTCATCTTTTTCAAATTTCATATCCCGAATTAATTTTGAAAGAAGCGTATTGATAAAAAGACGAGAAAGTGGCTTTAAAGTTGTTACATCATCAAGCTGCATAACCAAATACATAGAAATCTCCTGGGATGGATCTAGCAGATCTTTAATACAAAAATCCGAAACGGCTGTATTTTTTTGCACCATCGGATTTTGATACAACGAAAGACACGTTTGTGCTGTCATCATAATAGAGGCTCTTGTCTGGTCAGCAGTATTTAGCATATTTGCTGCACCCTCTGCAACTTTGGGGTGTGTTAATAATGTGCTAAATGGAAGTTCATCAAATCTCACATCATTATGTTTTTTGATAACTTCTTTGAGTTCATCCAATGAATGAACCTCACAATTCAATTCATCATTAAACACTGTAAAATCCCTAATATATTCTCCATAAATTTCTTTTAGCACATTGCTATGCTGTTTTTTTTCGTTCGTATTGAAATCTATATACTCCAGTTCCATAAATTCTTCTTTTGAAATATGCGGATACACCTTCATATCTTCAAAAAGCTCCTGCGTATCTTTATCTGGTGAGGAAAGAAAACTCATTATATCCGTAGGACATGGTATGGGCTTCTTTTCTTGATAATGTTTATAAAGCAGATGTAATATGGTTGCATTTAAAAGCGCGCTGGTAGAATTATCCCAAAAAGGATCGCCCCCCTGTTTTTCTCCATCTGGTTTGACCAATATAGAAACAATGGTTTGTACATCATTGAATTCTTCAAACGTCCGAAAATTAATTTCAGCGAATGGATTCCAACGAGCTGTTGACCCATCGCCACAAAGCGGTTCAAATTTCATCACTCGTTGGTGCAGAACATCTCGTCGATAGCCCGCTGTTTTTTCCCAAAGTTCTGCCTTAACATCAAAAAAGAAAATAGAATGCAGCCAAACGAGTCCCGTTGAAACAATCGTATTGACACCTTTACCGCCACGAGTCGGCGCAACAAGTAAAACATGCGTATCTGTATCATCCAACATAAGTTTATGTGTATACGGATTAATTCCAATAACGACACCAGATTCTTTTGCATCCAGTTTTGCTGCTTTAATATCTTTTGCCGTTGCAAAGCTAGCTGAACCATGCGATATCTTTTTTTGCATTCCTTTCGTTGATAAGTAACTAAACAAAAGCCCCGCGAGCATAGCTAAATAAACAACCCGATTGTTTTCTGCCAAAACATGAGGAATTGACTGAATCAAAAGATCATCGTGACTCCAAAGATAGAATCCATACGGTGGGTAAATATGGATTTCACCTATTATAAGATTCACACCTAAAAGCTCATTATATGAACAATCATTTGCTGTCCCCTGCGTTGCAACCCAGTTTCCGACAATGTAGGAAAAAAGCATAATACAAAAAGAAATCTTAAGAATCTTTCTTCTATTTGCTAATTCTTCAGTCATAAAATTTAGTCACTCTCCTCCTGCTCATCTACTACAGAATGTTCATAATGGACATCCGGTTTTTGATAAAATGTCCAAATACCATTTCGGGAAATTTTCACATTATATTTTGAACAGTTTTCTTTATCATTTGGAAGTATTGTCCCATCAGGTGGTTGCACTGCAAAAACCAGCCCACCATAAATACCACCAACAAAAAGAATTGGATGATCACTATCTGAAAAATCTGCTTTAAAAATATGATAGTCCCCAGTCGGAAGTGTGAATTGTTTAGAAGTCAACTCTAAATCCTTGTAATGATTAATCAATTCCGGTTGTACTACTGGTGCCCTCATTTGATAAATCACATTAAGGCCAAAAAGCAAGGCTAATATAGTTGCTAAAAAAGCAAACAAAATACGGTGTAAACGTTTTAAATTGGTAGTCTCTGACCAGTTTTTTATTTTATTTGCATACGTTGTAAAATATTCTTTATATTTTTTATTCATAGTAAGAGCTGCCGCTGAGTGCAGCAGCTGCACCCCCTTTTCAATATGGATCAAACGAAATTCCTTTTGTCACATAAACATTGAATTCATAGCCTGGTTCAACTGTAACCGTAGCTTGCGTATTCATTCCCTTCTGAAAAAGAGAAGATGCGGAATTTAAGAGATTACTCATCGCACCTTGTGCAGCAAGCTGACCTGTACTATAGGTACTATTCGATGAAGAGGTATTTCCTCCGGCAACGCCTGCAACAGCTGCAAGTGCCGTTGATAACGCTCCTGCGCCAAGAGTACGCCCCGTATGATTGTTAACGTGACCGGCAATGCCAGCATAACCAGCTCCATCAACAGCAACCATACTATCGCTTAAAGAATAAGATCCTCCATTTGGAAGAATAAGCGTTGTAAATGTAACTGAAATGCGCCCATCTGCACTGGCTTTACCAGATTCATAGTTTCCTAAAAGTCTGCTTCCTGCTGGAATTAAGAGAGCACTTCCATAAGCCGAATCATAAATATCCGCCTCAACTTGTGTAACGACTTGCCCACCAAGATCTGTGTTGATTCCAGAACAGAGCATTACAGGTATAAGCGTTCCAGCCTGTAGGCCATTGCCATTTGGTGTTGTATATACAACACTAGATGGTGTTGCAGCAGACTGTGCATTATTATTTGTTGTAGTTGTTTTATCTGCAACATCCGAACCATTTCCGAGAGCAAATGCAATAGCCGCTTTAAATTTATCTTTAACGCTTTCAGATTTCGAAGAACTATCATCGCTTGAGGTCTGAACAGCAGGCTGTGCCTGCTGCGTAGAGATGTTATTCATATATGGAAGTGTGTACGGCTGCGAATAAGATGACGTTCTTGGTATTTGGGGAACAGTAGCTGCGACTGTTGTGTTTGCTGCATTTGTTGTATTTGTAGGAATCTGCGTATTACCCGTTTTTTTTGCTGTGACAGTTTTATCTGCATTAATAAGATCTGCATAATCTCCTGGTATTTTGCCAGTATCCTTTGCTTTTGGATCTGCAATTTCTTGTTTCGTCTGTCTTGGCTGCGTATTTTTATTTTTATTTCCATCATCAGAGGCAAAAATAAATGCAAGGGCAAATACTGTAAAAAAGAGAATGCCCGTACCGATAACAATTTTCCTATTGATACCAAAGATAGTTCCGTGATCACCATCTTTCATGGATACATTTCCGACTTTGGTACCACCTTTTGAGGACACTTTACGCCGATGGATAAAAGTCATTAAATCTTTTTTTAAATCCAAAGAATATCTCCCCTTTTTTATTTTTGTTTTATCGTGATGATTTCTTTATCCGAAACACGAAGCTGTGCTTCTGCAAATACCGTATCAACGATGTAATAATTGTCTTTTACTTTATAATTAACAAGTGACACTTCTTTTTTACCCTTTTCCTTTACAAATAAAGCTGGCATTTTACGTGTCATATTCTTGAATTTTATATACGTTTTACTCCCATCATCAAAAACCATGGTTGGCTTATTATTTGAATCGCCTGAAATCTCATAATCAAAATTGAGCTGCTCTGGATTCGAAACATTTAACGTTCCCGTAATCGTCTTTTCATCTTTTTTCTGCTGAATTAGATTTTCAATATGATCTTCCTTATCATATGACCACCGAATCATTGGGTTATACCAATCAGATGTATTGAGAATAATCTGATAGGAATGTTTCGTTGTATTTATGATGAGATTCGTCGTCGATGTCTGCACGATTGGTTTAATATAAATATGCGGTGTACCATCGATCTCTGTATCTTTAACTGTCCAAGCATTGGTATCCCCGCCACCAACGAATGTTACTTTTTCTCCTTTTTTTAATTCAATATCAGTAAGATAGCCCGTTCGACAATAAATTTTGTATAACTGATTAGGTGCATATGCAAAAATCATCGTAGAATTTCCTTGGGAATTAATTGCATCTTGCGTATAGCTTATCGTCGCCGCAGGTCCTGGATTTACAAGATACTTGGTTGATGCTGCATTGCCATGGTAATCACCATCATCGGAAAGATCTTGTATCTTTTCTTTCTGCTGATTCTCTATTTTTTTAAGTTCATCCATTATTTTGCTTTGTACATCTACCTGTGCTGAAACCTGATCTTTAAATACATTCATCTGATCAGAAAGTGCATTTATAGCCCCTTGGGCATCATACGATTTTTGATTTTTCAAATCAGATATTTGTACCTCAATCGAAGAAATACGATTAAAAAGTGCATCATCCTGTGCCTTTATTTTTTTTTCATTCAATTGTTGTAATAACTGTTGTTGGTTTTGAATCAAAGAATCTAGATCATTATCTGATGTTGCAGCAAACGAAAAGTTTGGAACCATAAAGGATGCCGTGATGGTCATAAGAATAAAGTTTCTTTTTAAACCTCTAATTTTCATTAGCATAAAATCTCCTTTTGTTTTTAAGATGTTCATTGTGAACATCTTATTTTTTATTTACATTCGTCTTTGTTGTTGCGTTGGACGCAGTAGCAGCTTTCGACCAATTAAAATCTGAAATATAGATACCCAAAGGATTCACTTTTAGTGTATCTTCGTTTTTTGCCGGAATATTTGTAACTGTAAAAATGCTAGTCATTGGCGTTACAACCTTTTCACCTGAAGAAATCGAAAATTCTTCTTCATTCCATTGAATCTGATAGGAATTACTTCCTTCCATCGGTAATACTGAAGTTATATTGACTTGTACCGTTTTCTTACCAAATTTTTCTGCAATTTTTTCATTTTTAATTTCAGCAGACATTTTTGTGGCTGCTGATTTGGTAAGAAACGCATCGGCTTCATTTAATCGGTAGTTGTACACAACTGGATCAAGCGGAATTTCGCGTGTATTAATAACAAATTTACTTAAAAAATATTTTATTTCTGCTTCTTGCGGAGTATAATTGTTTTCTTTTAATGTACCTGCATTCTTAACCATTCCCGTATTTGTATCAACTTCTACAATATACGGAATAACCGTAGATTTTAGAGATTGAATTACCAGTCCACTCGTCAAGAGAACGCAAACGATAACAAGACCCACATTAATTCGTCTAAGGTTGTAATTTTGGATCACAACTGATCCTATTCGTTTATCCCATGCAGCTTCTGTTCTTTCTGCCGGACTTTTTGGTATTATCGTCGTAAATTTTTCTGGTCGCTTAAAAAAGCTTTTAATTCCCAAATGGCTCTCCTCCTATTTTTTTATAAAAATATATAGTTCTGGATTTTTACCGGTTTTTTTACAATATCTAAAAATATGTGAAAGCGTCTTATTTCCTGCACCTCGAGTTGGTGTATAAATAAGATCTCGCAAATAATTAGGAACCATATCCATGGCCATTGCACACTTACGAACATTTGCATTAAACTCTTTTTCAAAAATATCTTGAATAAACGCTCTTCGGTTAAACCCAAGAAAAATATGATCAATGTCCTCATCTTCGATCATGGAAATCACCTCGTAAAAAATATATTAAATACCAACCTGCCTGCAGCACCAAACTAAGAAAGAACACGATCAAAAACGGTTCAAATCCAATAAAAGTAAAAAAAGCTCCTAATATAAATACATCACCATCACCAAAACCATATATGATTTTATTTGTTCCCTTTTTCGCTTGGTGTAAGCGATATTCTCCTAAGGCCCAAATAAGACATAAAGTAGAAAATGCGATCCCACTTGCCAGAATGTTATGTATAAAAAAATCTCTAAAAAAAACAATTCCTTCGTGGGTTGGAATAAAAAGTGAAGGGATATCTAAGGTTGATACAAAAAATACATAGATAAACCAACTTATCCCTAGACTGGGGAGATAACCACATGAAATCCGTTCTATTTGCTCCATATCAGTCTTAAGATTTGTGCTTATGTTTTCTACTTTGGTAGTTTTGATTTTTGTTGTAAAAAGGAAAATCACCCGGAATAAAATCACACCTAAAATAAACAGACTGAAAAACCAACCAAAACTCTTGGTACAAGCCATTAAGATTAGCAGTACTAGAAATGCACGCATATCAATCGTTTGTTGATAAAAATCTTCAAGAATCATGCCTGAAAAAAGAAAGATAATCCCACTTTCGATTAAAGTAGACTGATGAAGAGACATCCCTACCGTTATAGAAAAATAAACGACTATAGCCAGTTTGTTTTTACATATTGCTTCGTGGACTTTTGTAATATACCCCATTTGGTAAGTTCACCCCCAATTCATAGGTCATTTTTCCATTTGAAGCTGTTTTTGTCGTATACGAATATTGGCTCAAATCGATTTTCGTTGTGAAATATCCATCCTCAAATTGTATAATTCCTAGCTCATATAGATCTTTAGGGTAGTTACGGGTACTCTCATAACGCAACGTATCTCTGGCAGTAGCCAATTTAACTGTATCGGAAAGCACTACGGAGTGTGACTGAGCATACATTTCCAGTGCTCTATCAATCGCAACGCATTCATTTTCGATCCGAGTCGTACGATAATTACTGACTAAATGACTTCCCGAATAAAAACCACTACTGAGTGAAATAAGTAAAAACAACAATACAAGAACGGGCTCCCACGTAAAAGCAAAACCATATTTTTTTTTCAAACCAAATCTCCTTTCTATTTATATGAAAGTTTTTACCACAAATACAGTGTACGAGGAAAATGCCTTTTCAAAATCTTATGTTTTTGCTCATTTTAAACACTAAATTGAAAGCAGTATTATAAAATAAAAATAGATAATCAAAAAAGCTATGCAAATATTGGCATATCCGTTAAACTATGATTACCAAATATAGGAAGAGGAATCGTTATGAATTTAGGAGATTACATCGAATACTGGTATAAAACTTATAAATTACCAAAACATGCAAAGTCAACAGTGGAAGTAGCATTAAATCACATTAAGACTCATATCCAATTATCTGAATTAGGAAGAATGGAGCTTGTCAACATTCGTACACAAGATATTCAAAATTTTTTAACTGAACTGCTTTTATACGGCAATAAATGCAAATTAAAAAATATGGAAACCTACGGAAAACCATTATCTCATTGGACTGTACAAAAAATACGACAACTACTGATCAGTGCTTTCACCCAAGCGATACGAGAAGGAATAATTTTACGAAACCATGCAATAGAAACAGAGCCTATTCCTATTCCATTTAAGAATTCTTCTGCTTTTTCAATAGAGCATCAACGTGAATTTTTACAAGCAACACACAATCATAGATTTTATGTTGCATATGTACTTCTTTTTTATACAGGTTGTCGTCGATCTGAAATTTTAGGACTTTCATGGAATAACATAAATTGGAAAGAAAGTTCCATCATTATAAATCAAACACTTGTGATAGAAAATAATGAACCTGTCTTAAAAAAACGTACAAAAACTATGCGATCGCTAAGATCCATTCCTATTCCATTAGATATCAAACGACTGCTTCACGATTGGCAGCGGCAACAAAAAACAGAAAAACGAAATATGCCCGAATGGAAGAATCCTAAAAATCTAATCTTCGTCAATAAGGATGGTTCCGTTCATAATCCACAGTATTTTTCCCGTAATTTTAAATCAATGATCAAAAAACTTGGCTTCCCCCCTACTTTGCACTTACATTCAACCAGACATACCTGGGCAACAAATATGATACAATTTGGCATTCCCATAACCGATGTACAAGCACTTGGAGGTTGGTCTCGACCTGATGTACTACTCAATATTTATGCCCATACAGTTCAAAAATCACATAAAAAAGCTATTAATAAACTATATAAAAATTTAAATGTAAGTAGCACAAACAGCGATTAACTTCACAAGGTAATGGTGGTTTTTCTGGTGATTTAGGTAAAACAGGATGGACAAAATTACCGAATGGATTAATTATGCAATGGGGACGAATGGTTAATGGTTCAAATACATTTCCTATACCGTTTCCTCATGAAGCTTTCCGATTAGTATCAGCAAATAGACCAGCGTGGTCTTCTGTATCAGGCAGCACACTTTATAGTATGTCGAATACAGGTTTTTATGTTTCTGACTTAGGTGTAGGTGATAGTTGGAAAGTTGAGTCTGATTATATAGTTTTTGGATATTAATTTTTATATAAATAGTTAATGTTTTAACTAGTAAAATGATATTTCTCTAAAATGCCAAACTGAAAAAGCTCTGTTTTATGTTGAAAAGGGAGTATCCCCATTTTTCACCTTAAAACAGAGCTTTCGTCGAAACCGGAGCTGTGGACAAAATGATTTCTCATTTTACCACAGACCCTTTAATATTTTATACATGGTAACAAAGCTATGTTTCTGCCTCTGGTTTCTTCGCCAGCCCTAATGACTCTTGATGCGTCAAATACAAATCCGCCTCCAATGCTATTCCATGCATTATCATAGAAATACTCCGAAGTAGAGCCGCTATTATAAAAAGCCCCAGAAGTGGATACCAGGCTCCTATCAAATGAAATATTTAAAGACCCAACAATATTTTGAATTTGATCTTGTTGCCAACTATTAAAAGTACGGTTTTCGTCAATTCCACGTCCGTGATCCAACCTCTAATGCATTCTCCTCTTAAATCCGAGTGGCACCAATAAGTTTTCAAGTTTAATATGAGAACCTGTTGATTGTCCGTTACACTCTAAAACCCACTGGGGGGAATAGTTGCAGCAAACCATATTACTGTTCCAACAGGAACACCACCACTACCTTATTCGCTACTTCGCCTTTATAAGGTAGCGAACAGCTATATTTATAGGTCGATTTTCATTAGATGTTGGAACGCTTTGACTTGCATCAAATTTAAACCCGGTCATCCTGATTGCGACAGAACCTGCATCACTAACAGCTTGGATATTTGAATAAATGCCTTCAAACGGACCCGTGATACTGAGATACCCTGGATATGTTTCACCAAAAGCTTCAATATCAGCTGGTGATGAGGAAGCATCTATTTTACCGGAGATATTACGGATACTATCTCCTTGCAATACGCCTAAATCACTAGATTCGTGTAGAACAGGCCCATAAATATCAGATTGGGAAATAGCTCCGTAACCTCGCAGAAAAACACCTCTATAATCTGGTACATTACTCATTAGTGCCGCAAGCTTTGGATATGTTGTTGCACTGACAGATTGCCCGTTACATTCCAACCATTTTCCAGTATCACTGCCAGATGGTAGCGAATCAAGTGACCACACTATGATACTTCCCACTGGCACACCAGAAGTACCACTACCTTGTGAAGATAGTGGTACTTCTAAGCTGTATCTAGACAGTGTATCGCCAGTTTTATAGATCTTAATAGTAGCGATTCTTTGCTTGCTTTCGGTAGCTGCATCAATCGTTTTTTCGGCTCCAACAACAATTTCATCCTGCCATCCATCTGAATCCGCCACACTTGTGATACCTTGTCTTGCATGTGAACCTTTACTATCACTATCTAAATCATCATATGATAATAACCTCAAAGTATTTGCATCAATTTCTGCATATTGCTGTGCTGCAAGCGCCGTACGACTTGCTTGTATCATAGAAAACTGTCCCGAAAATATGGTAAAGATACTTGTAGAAAGCATGCCGACAACAATCATAGCTAAAGCGGCTTCTAAAAGTATATATCCTTGTCTCTTTTTCTTTATAAAATACATAGATATGATCCTTTCTAAAAAGCAGGCAGTCTAATATATAGACTGCCTTTTTTTATTAAATTTAAAAGCTGATACTAATGCGAGAACCAGAGCCAACAGAAGTAATTGTTCCAGTATGGTCTGAATTCGTCGTATATTCATATTCTACACCCCACATATCTGTGACTTTTCCGCTTGCCCACCGAGTATTCGAAGATGGTAAAAATGCCCCATGATCAAGGCTATCAAATGATTCAGCTGCTGAAAGACTCGGATCTGATAAAAGGACTTCGAGAGTTGCCGGAGGCTGTCCATCAATTCGGATCCCTTCATACTGGATAACTGCAGCCTGAATCTGCCCAAGTTCTAATTTCGTAGAAGCAGTTTTTGCAGAAGCACGAAGTGCGAAAATAGCCCCAAGAATAATTGATGCAATAATAATTACGACAATCATCCAGCCTACAGCATCCAGCTGTAAACCAAGTCCAGGAACTTTAAATGTTTTTTTTCTTTTTAAATTAGCAATTGTATTTTCCATTTTTATCATCATTTTATTTTTTCTCCTTTAATATGTTCATTATGAACATCTTTTATATTTATGTTTTATTATCTTCCTGCAAAACCAATGTCTCCTTTAGCAACTCCGGTCTCTGCTGAGGATCCACTGTCCGCTTTATCTGGTCCAAAACTATAGACAACAAATTTTGTATCTGTTTTTTTATACTGGTACGTATTTCCCCATGGATCCGTTGGTACTTTTAAAATCCAAGAACTATACTGTCCATTGGTTTGTGTAAGTGAGTTAATTGTATCTGGATAATGACCAATTTCCATTTTATACTCACTGACGGATCCGCCAAGTGCTACCGCATCTGTCTCAGCACGGGTATTTCTACTATTTTCTATAAAACTAGGTCCTTTTACCATAAGAATACTTGCGATAATAATCATAAAGGTCATCGCTCCAACGGCATCTAAGGATAACGCTATTCCGTTTTTCTTTTTCATGCGTTATACACCACCCACGGAATTCAAGTTTTGCATCATCGTCATTACCGGATATTCAATGGATGCGAAAAGAATAATCAATGCAATGTAACCTGGAATCGTAACTGAAAGTCCAACTTTATCACCGATCAGTTTCGATGCAGCTAACATATCCTTTCGATAATTTTCTGCCTCCTTCAGCATGATATTTCCAATATCACTGGTAGAAACACCAACACGCATCATAATATAAAATCCGGGATTGATGATATTATATACATCTGCCTTTTTAATCGCATCTGCGAGGCTTATACCGGATCTTTCTATATCGGTTGCAGCTTTTTTTAGTGTATTCTTTACAATAATATTATCTGCCGCCATGGCAGTATACTGTAATGCTCGAGTTGTTCCAATACCAGCCTGTATACAAAGCCCAAAAATCTTAGCAAACCTATATTGTATTTGGTTATATGTGATCACCTTAAAAAAAGGAATTTGTAGCTTAAAAAGATCAATTTGTTCCGGATATTCTTTTTTAATATATTGATAAACAAAAACTAGAACTGTTCCTAAGAGCGCAAAAAGCCACCAAAAGGATTGCGCTAAATTTCCAATTCCTATAACAACCTGCGTAACCAATGGAAGTTCTATATGTGTATCCATCAAAAGTTCACCCAACTTTGGAACGACTAAAAAAATTCCTAAAAGAAACGCGATGAACATTAGAACCAAAAATGCTTTTGGCGTCCATAGAGCAGACCCAATTTCTCTTTTCACATCAACTTCTTGTTCAAGAAAAAATACTGATTCATCCAATATGGCCGCATTTTGACCAGAAGATTCTCCCACACGCAACATTTCAATAATAAATGCTGGGAAAAAAGTTGGATGCTTACTAAGTGCATTTGGAAAAGCTACACCATTTCGTAAATCACGCATTAAACTTTCCATGATTTTTTTCAAAGAAAGTTTTTTTACCTCTTCAGTAAACAGTGGCACGCTCTCGCTAATTGTAATGTTAGCAGCATTATAGCGTTGGATCACTTTAAAAAAATGATATAAATCTTTTAAGTCTGGTTTATTTGAATTAAACATGCTAATCCTCCTTTCCGATAACACGAATCACTTCTTTAAGCTCTACACGTCCGCTTTTGACCATTTCCAATCCCTTGTCCCACATTGATTTAAATGAATGTGTTTTTAATATCGTTTCAATTTGACTAAAACTTTTCTGATTCAGTAACGCATCACGAAGTTCCATATCAAATACGACATACTCATCGACGGCTGTACGTCCTTCAAAACCATGATTGCATTGCTTACAGCTTTTCTGAGCCTCCAATGAACTACGTTCTCTAAGTTCAACAGTTGGAGCCGTCAGCATTATCAATTCTTCTTTGGAAAGGATAGACTTTTCCGCTTCTGTGAGTATATGTTTTTCAGAACAGTTGGGGCATAAAACGCCCACTAATCTTTGTGAAATAATCATACGAAGTTCAGCAAGAAGTGATGTTTTAGAGATATTCAGATCCAATAGGCGGGTAATTGTTTTAATACAATTTGATGCGTGAACCGTTGAAAAGACTCGATGCCCCGTCGTACTGGCCTCTATCGCAACCATAGCGTCCTTTGCATCACGAATTTCATTGTAAAGGAACATGTCCGGATCAGACCGAAGACCGACTTTTAAAATTTTTGGCGGCGTTAAGCTAAGATTTTCTGTTGATGCTTCTCGCACTTGTACCTGCGTAAATCGTTCTTCGCGAATTTCTATCGGATTGTCAATCGTTATGATATTCAATGGTTCGCTTGCCATATCTACAACATGGTACATTTGTGCATAAAGGCTTGTTGTCTTGCCAGCACCAGTTGGTCCAGAATTCAAAAACAATCCCGTTGCCGATTTATACAAAGTCCTTTTGATTACTTCTAGATCCGTTTTTGGATATCCAATGGCATCAAGTTTTACGATTTTATGGTTCTGCGGTAAAAGTCTTAAATTTACTTTCTGCAAGCCATCTGCGTTACCAATTGGAACCGTAGCCATGCGGATATCAATCTGAATATCACCGTGGCGAATCATAAAAGATCCACCATCTGGGAGTGTGATTTTTGATGCATCTGCCGTTCTAGAGGTATCCATACCTTTGATGATGTTAATAATATTCATTGCTTCAGATGCCTTAAAGGCATATTCTTCTGTGACATCTATCAAATGACCATTGATGCGAAATTGTGTGTATACCCCCTGTGAATAAGGTAATAAATGAATGTCTGATGTCTTGTCTCTTGCAGCATTTTGAATCATTTCATTGATTTTCCTTCGAAGTGGCGTATTGTCTGCTTCAAGGTCTTCTGTCATATTGCTAAAATCATTTGTCTGATGATATCCTTGGATTTTATAATACAAAGATAACGCCATTTTAATATTATCTTCTTCGCCTAGCAGCAACTTAATCGGTATATCCAGTTGTTTTTGTATTTGACTGATATTCATAAAGGCTTGCTCACTATCTGTCACAACTAGCAAATGATCTCGATCAAGAAACGTAGGAACAATATGATACTTACTGGCAAGTGTTTTCGGAACTTTTTTTAATATGTCCGGTGATATTTTAAGATCACAAAGATCTGTTTCGAAATAAAGTCCCATCTTACGAACTTTACCAAGGAAATATTCTTCGGACAAGTTCTCTGAATCTGCCACCTTATTCACCAACTTTCCGTAAAAGATCTTTAGGATCTATATTATCTGTAACAATATAAGGTGTGATCATTATATAGACCTCACCATAACTTTTTGAAACACTATGATAACTAAAGAGCTTACCAAGAAACGGTAAATCCATAAGTCCAGGAATTCCGGAAAGGTTATCCAATTCATTAGCACTCATCAAACCACCGATAACAAACGACTGCCCCGAATGTAAATGAGCAGATGTCGTCGCATGACGGGAAGCAATTTGAGGCGCTGCCGTTTGCCCGCTTGTAACCCATTTTGAAATATTGGATATTTCTGCATCGACCTTCATTGAAATTTCATTTGTTTCTTGATTAATGATCGGAGTAACCTTGAGTGTTGTACCTACATCTCTATATTCCACGGTTACCTGTGTAGATGCAGTAGTAGTTGTTGTTGAAAGCACTGGTACCTTATCTCCAAAATTCACAGTACCTTCTTCGCCATTGAGCATCATAACCATTGGTCTTGCTATAACTTTGCCTTTAGAAAGTTCCTTACTAGCGGATGTTGAAGCTGAAAACGTAAGTTTTTCCCATATATTCCCGGGAAGGTTTTGAGATGTAGCATCATCTGTTCCTTTATGGGAATATGTAGGGAGCGAATATTGCATCCCCAAATTTAAACTATTGCCATGATTGATTTCTATGAGCTGAGCAACAATTAGACACTGGCTAACAGGCTTATCAATACTGGAAATACGCTTTGCGGCTTCTTCGATTTGATAGGGCGTTCCCGTAACGGAAATTGTGCCACTTTCCATATTGGCATAGATGTTTTTTTCATCAATACCAAGAGCTTTCAGTTCATCTTTTACTTTAACTTTATCTGCATAATAGATATTAAAAATTTTTGATTGTTTCATAAGGTCTGCTGTACTAATGACAATGGCATTATTTTCATTATCAATCATCCAATTGAAATTAAACGCACGACTTAAATAATCGAGAGCCTGTGAGTAGGTCACATTATGAAGCGAAGTATACACCTGCCCCTGTAGCTGTGCATTTACCACCACATCTTTATTAGCAATTTTTGCAACGGCATACAATGTCTGTGCAATTGGCGTTCCTTGCCAATCGAAATTGTATGTAACCAACTCATTTGGTGTTTCCTTTTGACTTGAAGGTTGATTTTCTACCGAAAAATCCTCCTTTACTACATTTTCCGGACCAGGTTTGATCGTACTGTCAGTGGTTATCTCTGTTTTCACCGAAACCGGATTCTCCTTTGCATGCTCAGGAAGTGGATCTGGGGCACCAATTTTTGCATGATATTCATCAAGTAATTTCTGAATACGTGCTGTGAACGAATTAGGAGCATCTTTCAGCTCTTCTTTACTTGTGCTCACCGATGGTGCAGCATAAGCATTCTGTGGAAACGTCATCATCGCACCATTTGTAAGAACAATGCCTAGAATGCCCAGACAAATTTTTTTCTTTAAACTGATGTTGTTCAAATATAACAACTCCTTTTTTTACTTATATGAGATCGTATGCCCATCATCAAACTGGATTCCATCACCGCCAATATATGATATCCGATCATCCTGATAGGTATCACCTGTCGATACAATCTTGCCATCACTCATGATTGCCATGTTCTTGCCATTGGTGCCGGTAAACACACCTTGCACGGCAGCGGATGCAGCAGCTTGTGGTGTTTTTTGTACGGATGTAGGAATGTTTGTATTACCTCCGCCTAAAACAGCGGGAAGAGGAAGCGAACCAACTGTTGGTTTTGGAAAACTGGATGGGATTTGCGGAAGGCCCTCATTTCCTGTGGCCATTGCTTTTGATCTATTAATTCCCGCTTGTTCATTACTACCAGTCGCATTAGCTACTCGAATGCTAGAAAGCTCAACAAATGGATTGGTCTTCAAAACAGTCTCATTCACTCCCATGTTCGCCTTGAAATCATCTTCACTCTTAGAAGAAATTTTTTTACTTTTCAGATCTTGGGCCTGTGCTGGATCCGGACTAATACCTGGCGTTGGTTCAATAAAATTGATATAAATGTAAACCGTGATTGCAAGCCAAATGAGCAGACCAACTAAATAAAAAACATAGCGAACTTTCTGGTTGCTCTTTAAGTCAATTTTCATCGTATTGCTTTACCTCCTCACTTAATATAAATAGACTCTCGGCATTCGCCGAACCAATTGGTACAAGGGTTTCCTCGAACCAACTTTATAGCATTCCTCCTACTTTTTCGTGGGAGGATATTTGTTTTTCACAAGGCAAATTGGAAATTTGAAAGCAATACTTTTCCCTAATTTACCCTGGAAATCGTTTAAAATACTTGACTTTTTCAAAACGCCCCCATAATTGCAAAGAAGAGATTTTTTTCTCTTACTACTTAATTGGGGGAATTTACTTGAAACCTGTTTTTATTTCACATCATTTATACCAAGATTCTACACTCCAGCGTCTCCGTAAATATTATTCCGGCGAGATTTTCGTCATCGTCAACGATGATTGGCATCTCGTCGCCAAACTCTGGATGACCGATTTGTCTTACCTGACAACCTTGCTTCAGGATGTCTACAATGCAAAAGGTCCTTTGCCTCGTGATCCAGCTTCGATGCTACGTTCATTTCTTCTCTTTCTTATGACAAAACCAGAAATTGGTCTAACCGAATGGATCAATGAAATGAAACGTATTCCCTTGTATGCCATTCTTAGTGGGTTTGAACCTGGCGAAATTCCCGGTGTTGGGACTTTCTACGACTTTTTTAAACGTCTTTGGACTATCCGTGACAATAATTTAAAACCTAAAAAACAAAAACGTAAAACCAAACCTAAAAAAGGGAAAAAGGGGGGGAAAGCACCTACCACTACCCCTGGCAAAGTCAAACGCTTGGTTACGTGGATGCTTCGTCATGTTGCTAAGAAAAGTGACTTACCTACTGACCGTTTATTCCAGTTCTTTCAAACGCAAATTCTTGCCCGATCGGCTAATCTCGGGCTATTAGGAGACATGACTTCCTTCTCCGTGGCAGGCGACGGGACTCCTATTGTTACGGCTGCCTATCCTCGAAGTAAATCAACTTGTGATTGTCGTGCCCAAGGTCTTGCCAATTGCAACCATCCTCGTATTTATTCCCAACCCGACTGCAACTCAGGTTGGGATAGTGCTCGCATCAAATATTTCAATGGTTACCATCTGTATATGCTTTCCGCTACGGACAGTCCTTACGATTTGCCATTGTATCCAAAACTACAACCAGCTTCCAGGCATGATTCCATTAGTCTAGTCGTTAGTGCGATTGAATTCAAGCAACGTTTCACCTTGGGCACTGTGGGGAAAATGTTATTGGATGCGGCTCATGACGCTGAGCCAATTTATCACCTTCTCGATTCCCAAAACATAGAACCGTTTATTGATTTAAATAAACGTGGTAAAAAAACAACAACCATTGCTGGAGATATTACAATTTCGCCCAATGGCATTCCTCTTTGCCCCATCAACTTGGAGATGAAATCGAATGGTAGAGACAATATTCAAAAGCGCAATAAGTGGCGATGTCCACTATCTTGCGGGATCAAAAACTCCTGCACCACTCCTTGTTCTACAGCAAAGTATGGACGCACGTACCATACTCATTCAAAAGATAACGTACGGCTGTTTACCAAAACTCCTCGAACCTCGGAGAAGTGGAAAATGATCTACAAGCGGCGTACATCCATTGAACGTTCTAATAAACGAGAGAAAATTGACTACAAATTGGAATCTGGGCGACATCGATCCACAAAAATGTGGTACATTCGTACCTATGGCATTGTAATTTGTCAGCACTTAGATGCTTGGTTCTCTCATCAGAAGGAGAGTTTCGCGAATCTAAAATCCTTGATTTGCTCTCAGACAGCTTAATTTTTTTATTTAAAAAAAAGAGCCTGTGACATCTATTTGTTATGCCTATTTTTAGCAAAATGGTTTTTACCAATACGCTTCATCTTGATTGTCTCCAATTTCCAGTTCTTTTTATTAAATTTCTCTGTTTTCACCGCTGGAATGCCGAGAGTCTATATAAATTTTGTACTGCATTGTAGTCTTGATTTTCCCCTTATTGGGTTCCAGTTTTAAATTATGAATACTGAGTAAAGCATCTTTAGCATGAAAATTTTCCAAAAAATGAATGGTATTTTCATATGGTCCTGCGAATTCTATTTCAAAACTCCTGGAATTTTCTTCTTTTTTCGATGATGTGACTGCTTTAAACTCAATAAGATCCAATTGGTTTGCCTGTAATGCAAGTAATAGATTCGTTTGAACGTTATCTACTTGTGCAGCTTTAACTGGACGATATTCTGCATTATTGAGAAGTGTCGTTTTTTCCGTCCACTCTTTTAAAAAATTTTGCATTACAGTAATTTGCTGTTCTGTTTCTTGAGCCACCTGATATGACATAATCAATTTACTCGTTCCAAAAGAAACAATAAAAACTAAAAGCAGCAAACCGACTATATAAAAGATCATATCTTTTTCTTTCCAAAAGTTAGGAAGGTATTGCACAATGTTTCTTAGTTTATTCACTGCACTTTCCCCTTTCCAATTGTAATTTCAGCTGTCTTAAAGCCGGATGACGAGTCGGTATCTATTTTATTAAGATTCACATTTGTAAACATTTCATCATTCGAAAGTGTGGCAGCATAACTTTGAAAGACAATCGGATCGGTTGATACTGCCATCAAACGAATCCATTTTTCGTCGTTGCTCTTCACTTGGCCGTTATTTCCAATACTGACCGAACTAAACCCACAATTGTTAGGACGATTATCCATAAGTTTAGTAAACGCTTCCATAGGATATTCATGTTCTTTTTTTGCCGCAGCAAGAATTTTGATTTCCGCATCGATATCTTGGATATCTTTTTGTGCAGAATCATAGTCGGTCTGCAATTGTTTAGATATAGTAATACTGCTGAAATATAAAATACCGGCCACTTCGAAAAAGCTAAGTACCGCAAGAAAAAGGATTAAAATACGACTATATTTTTTCGCCAATTGCTTCCATTGTTTAAACTTTGCTCCCATCTGAATTTTCTCTGGTAAAACATTAGCTGACGCAATTTGCATAAAAGGAGGTAATGTTGTGTACAGTTCATCTTCTATTTCTTGATTTTGCAAAAGCGTCCCAGTCGGAATCATCCATTCTTGTTGATATTCTGGGTCAATATCAGCAGCTACAAACGTTGGAAGAAATTCTGCTGATGATGGTCGTTCCTTAAAAGCATCAAGTTCTAGGATAGTTCGATCTTCTGTAAGGATTGTAAATGGAACATTCACATTCATTGACGAAAAAACTTTTTCTGCGGTGTAATCATGAATAGCAAACATGGATCGGATCTCTTGGTTTGCAGTTTCGGTATCTCTTCGAAGCTGATTTACACCTAAATTCGGCGCATTCAAACTAAAGATCCCTCCAGCAGGTGAATAAGACACCATAGTCGCTTGTTCATTAAAAATTTCAATAAGAAAATGTTCTTCTTGCCATCTTGTACAACTTCTAAGAAATGCGATACTTGCTGGTTCAATCGATGCTAACGTTATATTTTCTTTTTGAGCTGCCTCAATCAGTCGATTTATAACATCACGATTGATGGCGAAAAATGTTCGTTTCTGCTGACCACCTGGAGCTGTCGTAATTGGAAAAGAATAATAGACCTCCTCATCCTCTTTACCCGTCTTTTCTCTAACCGAATACATAAAGTCTTCATCCGTAAGAAATTCTGCACTGTCAATCATATAAAACAAAGAATCTGGCAATACAATATGAAACTCTTCATAAGAGGTTGAAACCATGGTGTTTATTTCACGAAAAAGATTGGAAAGATCTAGGATTTCATCTTCTTTGAATTCCCCTGACTGATCTGTGAGCGCATCCCAATATGGCTGCGTTTCGGTTGCAACAGAAATCGAAAGAGTCTTATCCTTTTTGAGTTTGCCTTTAACAAGTTGTGTCTTATCTGGACGTAGATATAAGCCAATCAATAGATTTCACTTCCTTTACTCGTTTTTTAACCAAGTATCGAGTTTTGCTGTTTTTAGTGCTGCTAAAACTAGGTTAGATGCGTTACGGGCCGAAAAATTTTCTGGGCGAACTTTGCGCCTTGTTTTCACAAGGTCTCTTTCTGCTGATGAATCAATATATGTTGTCCTGATAAAATCAACCAAAACTTTTGTACAGCCTTGCTGATAGGCAGAAGTAAGTTCCGCCTGAACCTCAACGGTACGGCAAAGGTCAAATCGTCCTTCAACTGAAATTGTTGCCACGGCTCCATTAATTGTTACGTATTTCATAAATTATTCGTCCTCTCTAATCGATGTCCATAATGAACATCATTTTTATCTTATAAACTAAAGCTTATGGATTTTCAGTACATTTCATCTGAATAAGAATGGCCGAAACATCATCACTTTTTGCATTATCTAGTTTATTTTTGTCTAAATCTTCAAATAAAAGTTCACTAAATCCATCCGAAGAAAAGATCACTTCATCAACTCCTTCCAAAACTATTTTTTTCTCTTCAAATTCCACATCTGGTTCATAACCAATAAGATAATTTTCCATTAGAATTTTTTTTCTTGATAAACTTCCTTGATACCGAATTAAAAAGCTAGGTATGCCTGCCGAACAGTAATGCAGTACTTTTTCTTTGAAATCAAAAAAGAAAACAATTGCTGCCGTACAAATAGCATCATCGCCGTGTAGTGCAAATAAATCTTCATTTGCATTCTTTAAAATATCTCCCAGCGAAGAGGTAACTCCCAGTTGAAAATACTTGCAGCCCCTTTTTAAAAGTGCTCGAATTTCTCCAACCTGTAAGAAAGAAACGATATCATGTCCCGTACAATCGAAAAGTAGACCATAGAGACCATCCTTGTCTTCACCATACCAATAATCAATTCCATCCCCAGAAAGATCACCAAACGGGCTATAAATTGTATCTATTTTAAATAAACTAGTTTCGAGCTTTTCTGGAAGGAACTCACTTTGTTTCATCTTTGCCCGTACAAGTTCATCTGAATGCTGTACCTTCATAAATTGCCTATCAAAAAAAGTTTTAATCTGCATGGAAAACAAATCTTTATCTAGTTCTTTTGAGAAATAGTAATCTGCCTTCGCATTTTGAATCAACGATGTAACCCCGATCACATAGATAGTACAATAAGCTCCCTTATCCATATCTTTTACAATCGATGAAAATGACATACCGCTGATGTCCGGCAAATCATTGTCTACAATGAGCAAACAAGGCAAGTATTCGTTAAATTCAACGAAACCAGTCAGTCCACTGTTTGCTGTATAAATTTTGATGTCCTCATATTTTTCTAAAGCTTCAGTTACCCATAAAGCGATCTTGGCTGGTTCACGCATAACAATGAGAATGGAATTTTCATTACGCCTCACGAAATCACCCCATTTTTCCTAATAAAAAATCGTGGAACAAGATTTCCAATTTTTGTAGTGAAATTTTCAGGCTCGTAGGGTACTCTTGCACAAAGTGTAACGTCTTGACTTTTTGAATCCATATAAAGATAGTCGCAAGCCGTCAGCATATACCAAAACCCACGGCTATTTTCTGTATTTGCAGTATAATCGCCCCATTCCATATCATATATTTCTTTATTTTTAATAAGTTTTAAGAGATTATCCCGATAAAGATTGACATCAAATGCTTGCGTATGTGAACGAATTGTTGTTGAGATATCATATTTTGTTATTTTTAGCTTGATTTCAATATTTGCGTTTTGAATACCATCCATCGAGTATTTTGCAGCATTACAAACTGCTTCATTAAGTGCAAGAATATAATGAAATTCCTCGTCATGTAGAACTGCACAAATTTTCTTTTGCAACTCAGGCAAAACATCATGGTAAGCTTCATAACCAACAAACTGATAGTAAAAGATTGTCATGTCTAATATCCTTTCTTTACCAAAATTTCGTTAACACGGGGATAACTTTTGATTTAATATTCTTAATTGGCACAGTGCCTGTATAGCGACCATCAAAACTGCGAGGATTAGCTCCAATTGGGAAAAATTCATCTTCTGGAACGACATATTCTCCTCTTAGTTCCGGCATTGGAAAATTATCATGATCGACTAAAGAAACCTGCCCTATATATTTCTTGTTTGCGAAAAATTGTAGAGTATCAGAATCGATAGAATATGTCTCATACGGCATTGCCCCAATTTTTTTTAAAAACATCTCATCTTGCCGAATCCAGTTTCTTGATAAAGCTAATTTTTTTGTATCCATGGTTGGTTCATAAACAACATAATCACCGTCCTTGAAATCTCGTGATGGCAGCTTAAGATAAAAACCTATTGGTAAACTAGCTGTTTCATTAAAATAAAATGGCGTGAATGGGGCTTTAATTACGAATGATCCATATGTGAAAACCATCAACAACCCGAAAAAGATACTCGCCAAACTACATCGCTTTCTTTTCGTTTTTATAGACATGATTATTAAAGCCCCCTTATTTAACCCACAAATACAGTGTATAAGAAAAAAAGCTTTTCAAAGTCTTATGTTTTTACTCATTTTCACTTCAACTGATAACTTGAAGTTATTATTGAAGACAAAAAAGGCCATCTTACTCTAAAGATGGCTCAAGAAATATAATTTATCTCAGATGTCCATAATGAACATCCTAGATAAGTCGTAATCTTCTTAACGATATTTTTTAATTTTGTTTTTTAATTTTCTTCGAAATACATCCATACCTATAATTTTATTCGTTGTCATTTAGCTATTGGTAATATTCCTCCAGACAAAGCTTATTATCCACAATATTCAATAGTCCCTACCTCTTAATTTTTAAATCGGCCTTATTGAATCCAATGATTTTAAAGTTATCTTGTATATTCTCTATATACTTCGTTTCTAGAGACACGCTGTTAGGTCCACAACAATCTTCATCCCATCCAAAACCAGTAATCAACATGGGCCCTGGAAATACTGCCGTAAAATCGCTTTGATTAAGATCAAAATATGAATAAATCATAGGACTGTCTACTTGTGTATAAGAAATTTCAATACACGAATCCTCTGGTTGATATCCTGCTCCTAACGGATATTCGTGAAACATTTCATCCGATCCTAAAATTCTTCTAAAATCCATAAAACTGTTTTCTAATTCTAAAAACGTTGGTTTTTCATTTTTCCCATCATAAAAAAGAGCTTTTATTTTTTTATAAATTTTTTGCATTTTATTACCTCTAATCCATTCCTAAGTGTGATATGTTCATTTCCAAAAACTCACAAGTCAAATCGGGAAAATTATTATTATTAAACGATGTACTCAAAGTTTGAAGAGGAACTGGAATACGTTTAATCATATTGTAAATTTCAGCGTGTAGAACTAAACCTCTAGCATGTTCATAATGAACATGCTAACTAATGTATTTTTTAACATTATCTGTGAATTGTTTTAAATGGCGACTAACTGCTGCAACGGAAATATGGCACTTATGTGCCAGTTCCGAGGGGTTATCTATAGGATATTGAATCTTCATTGCAATAATGTTATTGCCTATACTTTCAGTACGCCTAGCTGTAAAATCTTCAAGAATATTAAACAACTGACGATATTGTTGTCTCAACATTGTTAATGCATGAAGCCATCGTTTATTTACAAAATCTATGTCATCTTTGTTATCTGCAAAGTTTTCCTCAAAAAAATCAATTCTCACATCAAGAATATGAATCATATTAAGAATCTTTACTTTTGAAAAAACATCTTTTGCTGTAAGTGTATAAAGCATGAAATTATTAATTTCTTTCAAAATATTCTTATTCCAAACATTAAGTTGTGCCACAGAAATGTTGAGTTTCATTGATATGCAAATAAAAGTTTCATTGTTTTTATATTTAAGTTTGATAAAATGTCTTTTTTCAGCCGACAATTCGTTCAAAACCGTATCAACAATAATTCGATTGATTTCTATTTTTTGCAGCCGAAGATAAAATCTTTTTGCGTTCTGCGATGAAAAGGTTTGCATACAAAATTCTTTTAGCTCTATTCGTTCTCGTATCTGTTCAGGTGTATCTAAATACCTCATTTTCAACGCCTGCTCAGCAAGATAGAGGCCTAGTTCTGGACGATATTTATGCATAGATCATGTCTACCTTTCATTTTTGTATTTTGAGATGTTCATAATGGACATCTTTCCTGTTTTTTAAATTTCAAACAGTTTGATCCGCCTGATGTAGTCTAGCGAATTCAGAATTTGCATCAATTTCAATATTTTTTTCCATTTCGGACATGTAGATTTGCGTTTCATCTGCATATGGTTGAACGACAGCTCTGCCACTTTGAATCGTCTTCCTTGGCAACATTGATGTGTCACTTTTGCGTTTTGGCTGCTGTTTTGATAATTTAAAATCATTCTTCAATGCTGTATAAAGCCAACCAATCGCATTGTTTTCTATTTTGGCCAATGAAAGATGCTGGAGCTGCTTTTGGAGAGCATCTACACCATACATATTAAGCAAATTCAAGATAGCCGCTTCTTTTAGTCCCAGGAAAAGACAATCTTGAACAACAACATTTAAATCAGATGTCGCTTCTACCTGATTCGTATTGTTGTTGTAAGTATCACTATGGTCAGTATTGTTGTTGTAAGTATTATTTGTTTGCACTGGTGCAAGTCTTGATTCTCGCTCCTGCAAGTCTTGATTTGCAATATTAACGTTTCTTGATTTGCACTGATGCAAATCAAGAATTTCATCTATGCAAGTCTTGATTTGCATAGATGTAGATTGTTCTGTTATTGCTACTTTTTTCGGAGATTCAATATAGGCTGGATCAGTTATTTGGGTCTGAAATTTAGAAATTTCCGGTATATCCTCATTTGGTATCGCTTCATCGGATTCAATTTTATTAATATAAATTTTATTCGGCTTGCTCAAGCCCTGACGAATGACATCAATTAATTGATATTGCACCAATTGCTTCATCGCTCTTGATACTGTCGCGACAGAAAGATCCAGTATCTCCGATAATTCTTCCTGACGAAAAACCAAAAAAATATCTCCGTTTTGATCTTTCCAATCATTTTTACGAGAGAGCGACATTCTATCTTTCAGCAAGGCATAAATAACCTTTGCATCACTGCCTAAGCCTTTATAATTTTTATTTGTAAACAAGCTTTTAGGTATTTGATAAAAAATTTCATTATCAATATCGCTTATTTTAAATCGCTTAATCATAAAACTTTACCTCCACTGGCTTTTATTGATGTATTTTTATCGTTCCATCGTTGTTGTATCTTGGAACCATAATACTTGAGCCTTGATTATTGTTGGATTGATATAGCATATACTCAACACCAGTTTCTGGATCCACAATATAGGACAATGTATAATCCATAGTCTTTGCTAAGTACTTTTGTGTGATGACTGGCGACGATGAATTGTTTTTCGAGGGAATAACATTAATGGTGATTACAGCTGCGATACAAAATATAAGTGCTGATATACATATAATAGCTGTAATTTTCACAATTTTTCTCATCATAAAATCCTTTCATTTTGAATTAATTACCGGCTCCCCATAAAATCATTGGGTCAGCATACTGATATCCATCTGATGTATCAATAATATATTCTAGGTGAAGATGTGGTCCGGTAGAATGTCCTGTGCTACCTACAAGAGCTATAACATCACCAGCATTGACTTGTTGTCCTGGAACTACATAAATCGTTGAGCAATGTCCGTAACGCGTATAGGCATCCATTGCGGGATGATAGAGTAAAACACAATTCCCATAACCGTCTTCATTGTTTCCGGCACTGACTACCACAGCATCAAATAATGCTGGTATTCCAGCGCCGTAGTCATACCCAAGATCCACTCCCGCGTGGAATTTCCAGGCTCCTGTAATCGGATCATTACGCCAGCCAAAGGGAGAAGTGACTGGTAACGACGCAGATGCTAAAGAAGTAACCGATAGCAGTAGCACTAGTAAGAGCCAAAATCGTATTATTTTTTTCATATAATCATCTTTTCTTTACATTTTACAAACAGATTTTTTAAAAGCGGAATTTCATTTCATCATGCAACTAATGTGGAATTCTACCAAGTTACAACTATTTTGTGGTATTTTCTAGTTTTTCAATTCGCTCCAAAATATTTTTGATTACAGGATCTTCCTGCAATGCGGTATCACCGTCAAAATAAAAAGGTGATACATGAAAAACATCTGCTAGTAATTTTCTACTTGAAAAAGACGCAGGAATACATTTACCTTTCTCCCAATCATAAATCGTTCTTCGTGCAATCCCCGTCATATCGGCAAGCATTGAGACCCTAATATTTTTCTTCTCGCGAAGTTTTTTTAAATTTTCTCCAAATTCACTCATCATGTACCTCATCCGAAAAATATTGTTGAAGGATTTTATTAAAAGACTGTAATGTATAAAAAAGTTCTTTTAATTTTTCATCTTGAAGATTCACCATTTTTTCTGTCCTCTGAAATGCACCCATTATCTTGGCTATTTCTTCTTCACACTGGACAAGTAATAGATTTTCAAAAAACTTTTTCTCTTGAAGAAGAACTAAATTATGTAATTCGTCTCTTGTATAATCTAGATAAGCAATAAACTCCTGAATCAACTTATCTTCTATTTCCCCATACTCAACAAGTTGCATTTCCATAGATATCTTTTTTAATTGTGCGCGACTATACGTTGTAAACTGTTCAATTAGCGTTTGTAGTCCTGAAATATTACCATAATCTACAATTTTTTGTAGTTTCCGGCAACGCAATTCAAGCTGCTTTAATCGCTGCATATCCGCCGTATAACTAGCCGGCAACACTTCTTTTATTTTTTCGACTTTTATAACTTGATTTTTAAATCCAATTTTTTCTCTTTTTAATTGTTCATTTTCTCTGCGAAGCAATTCTATATCTAAATTATTGCTGTTTAGCAAAGCAGTCTCTCCTTTTGGTCCTGCAATTCTTTCCAATCATCAAGACCAGCATTTTAAGTTACACATTACGTATCCAAAAAGCCGATTAAAAAAGTCTTATTTTTTTATACTAAATAAACCCCAATAATAATATTAAACATATCCACCTATTTCGATTGTCTCCTTTTCATACTTTTATTTTCTCCATATGCTATATAATTTCCAATTTTTTTAATTAGATAGCATTCATGCAATTCATTGATTCGAATCAAATCATTAATTTTAGGCCTATATCCCAAATAAGAGATAAATTCAGACCCGCAATATAACTTCCACCAACAATTTTTACCCACGAATAATACCTGCTTTTTATTGATTAAAAATAGTCTCTTTATGTTTGCTTCTTTATCAATTTCTTACTTTTGTTTATGGCAACACTACCTTTGTTTTAAATCTGTACCTTACTTTTGGCACTTTTAGCAACTTACCAGTAAAGCACTAATAAGCTGCAAACAGTGTCAAATGTGAATCAGTCTCGATCAAATTTCATTTCAGATTGCGTAGCAGCTAACTCACATAAGCTGATTATTATCTAATTTTTTCTCTAAATTGCGTTGTCGCCGAGAAGCCCTTATATAACGAACTAAATTATCATGTTTTACAATATCTGGTCTATTTGCGACTGCTTGATAATCTAGTCTCGCTTTTTTAGAAGATTCGCTTTCTCCGACAACTTGTAGTGCGCGTTCTTCCGGAAGATTATATTGCTCTACTTCTTTTTGGCTGAAAACGATATAAAAAGTTTGTTTGCTTGCTATTTTTTGAGAAAAAACATAATACTTTGCAACTTTCTTTGCTTTCAAGAAATCTTTAAAAGCAATATCAGTCGCTTTATCGTAGGAACTATATACCTTCATTTCATCTCACTCCCATATTCATAGGCACATTAAATTTGCATTTAACCATATTCATTTATTCAATGATTTTCACATTCTCTTCTTTTTTAGAAGAATAAAATCCAGTAGATACATTATGTGTGAGTCCTTCTAAAACAAAATTGTCTTTAAATCCATGCGCTATGGCATGGGGATGATTCATCGCTATCAATTCAGATCCACAAAGTAAGCATTGGCATCTACTACAACTATTATGTTTTTTGGTTCCAGTATATCGATGTCCTATTGTGCGTTCCATATCATAAACGACCTGTTGTACTGCAAGTCCTGCTGTCATTTGGCACCTCCGAAATTTTAGCCCAAAGAATAACATCTTCTATGAGTTCATATTCACCTTGCACATATCTATAAAACCCTTTAGAACAGTAATTATAATCTTCATCTGTATTATCAAATTTATTCTCAATTTCAATACTTTTTTCTGCTATATAAAACGCAACAAATTTATCACCATTTTGAGTTAATACTAAAACATCTTTCATTAATGTTTTTACTAAAAGCTGTGCATCAACATCGTGCCCAAAATACCAGCTCCTAAAATAATCAAAAAGCAAAGATTTCAAAATTCGCTGTAATTTGTGCAATGCATTTCGCCCCCATTAAAATGGAATTTCTTCATCGGGGAACACTTGGCTGCCAAACGCATCTGCACCACTTGCTTCACCTTGGCTTTGTGGTAACTTTGTCCCCATAAATTCAACCTCTTGCGCTACAATCTCCGTTACGTAGCGCTTTGAGCCGTCTTGCGCTTCATAATTCCGTACTTGCAGTCGACCTTCGACAAGTACCTGGGAAGCTTTTTGAATATGAGCACTAACAATTTCGGCAAGCTTTTCCCACGCCACAACTGGAATGAAATCTGCTGTTTGATTACCACTACCAAAACGTCGATTCACAGCAACCGTAAACGATGCTACAGCCTTTCCACTTTGTGTATACCGTACCTCTGGATCACGAGTAAGTCGTCCTACTATAATTACCTTATTCATTGTTATTCCCCCATTTTTATTATTAGAATGTTATAATAAATACATTATTTGGACTTTAGGAGTTGATTTTTTGGATTTATTAAATTCTTTATTCGAAACTTTTATAAATTTACTTGTATCAGAAAAAATACTATCTGTAATACTACCTATTTTTTTATCAAGTATTTTAATTAATGTATGGAAATACTTTTTCGATAAGCGACGATCACAACGCATTAAATCCGCAAATGATGAACTGACAAAAATGCTGATTTTCTATATGGTTGAGGAACCTCATCTTACAAAAGCAATTATTCAATCAATGAAAGAAGGTCTTGCTTTAAAACATAATATTGATGTGGAAAATATTCAGTCTATAGAACATGGATTAAAAAAAGTCCATTCCTATATTTTATTGTCTAACGAATTTTCATTGGCACAAAAAAATATTTTTTATGATTATTTTGAAAAACGTTCTTTTTCTTTAATCGACATGGATTATCAAAAAAGAAAAAACAAACTTCCATTCAAAAAAAGAATACTTCCCTCATTGCAAATCATATTAATAATATGGTGTTTATATTTAATGATAATTACTATTTTTGGTTTAATAAATAACACCTTACCAACACAATTGTATGAATTAATGTCTATTGCCTTCGCATCGTTTATTTGTTCTGTAATAGCCTTTGCTCTTACAGAATTAATATTGAAATCCTTAGCAAAAATTAAATTATGGTTTTAAGTGCAAAAAAATAATAGTGATTGTTACTCCGATTCCACCGCCTAAAATCCCATAAGGGCTAGGGGTTATACCACTTACATCCAATAACGTACATATAACTAATGCTATTACTCCCATAACTACCTCGCCCATTTTTTTATTATTCATCATAACAACCTCTTTTTGATATTTCATTTACGCAAGATAAATTTCTTGTTTTTGCAAAAGTATTTAAATCAACCTGTGCAAGTTTTTTCGACATACGAATTGGTAAAAGTTTTGATTTATAACGGTGATACGAGGACTTCGTACAATACATGGTCATGTACGAACTGCCTCCTAGCCCATTACTAACAAATAAAACCCGACCATCCGGTAGCTGATACCTAGTATTCAATATTATCACTAGCCTTTCTTTTTATGCTTCTTCCTCAGATAAGACTTGCTCAATATAATCCTTTAAATTTTTCAATTCATTTACCAGCTGATTTGTGTCAACTGCAACTGATAAATGAGATACTTGTATTGAAATTGTTGATTTTATTTGCCGAATACGTACTTTTTGATTTTCAGATACCGCGGCTGACGACATTGCCTCTGTAGTAGCTGTCTTGGCATTCGCATGGGAATTTTCAGGATCTGCTGCATAATTCCCTGCATACAAAGCTTGTTTAATTTCATCCGTACCGTATTCAATCAAAAATTCTATTTCATCTTTTATTGCAGCCGATTTTTCTTTAGGTTGTTCAAAAAGTCCTGGTTTTTCAACCGTAGGATTTTTGCCACTCACACCTTTAAATAAAAAGCCTGCAAAAAATCCACCATCTTTCTCTTTTAATAAAATCACCAATTTACCATATTCCACTGGTATTTTTTGCAAAGGAATTTGTTCTAATCCTAAATTTCCTAAAATAGAATCACCATCGCATTCTTGAGAGCTTACATTTTGCACAGGCTCCACTTCATCTTGATGCACTTGATGAGGTTTTTCTTGTATTGAATCTAAAACCATTTGTCCTTTTTCTTCAAGAGACTTTTCACTTAGGTCTTGTGGTAATGATAAATCGGTAATGTTTTTTTTATAAAAGCTCTCTTCTTTTTGCAACGTTGTTTGTGCAAGAATCGATTTCTCTGTGATATCAATATTTTTCGCCTCCAATAACAGTACGAGACCATCTTGTTCCGCAACAGGAAGTTTTGCTAAATAATTAGTAGCAGCTGTAAACTTTATTTTGTCTTGTGCAATGCGTTCTTTGACGAGTTTACTAAGCTTGCGATAGCTAAAATATCTTTGTAGATTACTTTCTGGCATTCCTAAAAAATATGCAAAATAAGCACGAAAAGATCCTTTAACGCTTTCATAGTTAAATTTCTTATGAATAACCGGCTCCAACATATCAATTTCTTTCGCAATTTCCTCAACAGAATAGTCTCTTCTCTGCCCTTTATTTGGAAGAACTAAATCAAGGACTTTGAAATCATCTGCAGTATAGACCCCCTGTCCATATAATTCCGCTTCTTTATCAAAATCTTTAAGAACAATCTTGATTTTACCGTTATCAATGATATTTTTAGGAAAAGAATACCCGTGTTCTATACCATAAATGATTGCTTTTGTTCTTCGATGTCCAGACCAGATAATATACTCTCCATTTATTCTGGCAGCTTCAATCGTCGGCATGTTCGATGCATAAACCAGTTGTTGAGCCAAACTTTCAATTTCATTGAGATTATACGGATTCGTTTCATTGTTTTTTAATTTATAGATGTCGACTATTACTGTTTCATTCTGCCGTTCAGCCTGTCGCTGAGTTTGCGGTACTTTACCTAAAAAATCACCGATTTGAAAACCATTCCCCATAATGAATTTCCTCCCTATTATTTTGTTAATTCCCTTAGAAAACGGAACAAATCTTGCGAAAATCCACAATGTGGAGATACTTCGAATACTGGTTTCTTCGCCTCTTCTGCAATTTGAAGGAATTTTCGATTAAACCGAATGCAAGATTCAAAAACCGGATACTTTTCTTTTAAAATTTTTTTATAATTAAAACTCAGATCAGATGAAATATATTGATTAAACAAACATTTGATATTAAATTCTTTTCCATCGATAGATTTTAATTGCCGATAGATTTCATCAATTCCATCCATTGAATATTTATGAGGTGTTGTTATGATGATTACATCATCCGTAAAGAGCAATGAATTGATTACGGTAACACCTACATCCGGAGGATTATCCATAATACACAAATCATACTGATCAAAAATTGATGCCAGTTTTTCAATCAATATTGTCCTAGGAATCGTATTGTTTTCTTGCATGAGCGTAATTTCTACCAATTTCAAATACATGTTTCCTGGAATTAAGTCTACATTTTCATAATTTGTTTTTTGAATCACATCTTCCGCTTTCGCATCCGAAAGATAAAGTGCTGCCAAAGTTCCTTCCATTTCATCAATATTCACGTGAAAAAAAGAAGACGCATTGCCCTGTTTATCATTATCTATAAACAAAACCTTTACTCCCTGCTGTGCAAATGCCACAGCTGTATTCGTTGATAAAGTTGTCTTTCCTGGACCACCTTTTAAATTAATAAATGATACCGTTCTCATGATAATAATGCCTCCTTGATAATATTTTTCAAATTTCCTCTAGTTTCTTGTTCTATAAAATTTTCTGATCCAATTCCTGATCTCACAAAATATTTCCAGCCACATTCATCTTCATATTTAGATTTTTCTCAATTCCTATACTCAGGAAACTTATCCAAAATTATCACCCCAGCTTTCCTCCAAGGTACTTTTCCAACATTGTTTACATTGATAGTTATGACAGGCTTGACTGTCATTCTTTAAAAGAAACTCCCGTGGACAGTGCTGCCTTTCGAGTATATTGAACACTGCTGGATACTTTTCACGAATTTGTTGTAAGTCTTGCTTTATGCTCAATCGTAGATCTCCTTTCCTATTGATTTTTAGAAATCAGCATGTTATACTTTTCCTAATATAAATACAACAGGGCATAAACATTGCGTTGCTGTATGTTATGTCAAAGAGCAGCTATCTATTCGCGTAGGGGGCTGCTTTTTCTTTATGCTTTTTTAAGTACATAACCCGAATTGGACATCCAAATCCATTTTCATCAGGATGGTTTTGGAGATAATATCCGTCTTCGCCCAATTCCAATTGATCCGGTTGCCATTTTTTATTAATAAAGATTTCAAACTTTTGCCCTTTGAATAAATTGATTGACATTAACTCCCCGTCGCGTCGGACGTAACGAATTGCATAACGGTTGTCCTCAAAATCATAAATCAATGTACCTTTTTTCATTTCGAATACCTTCTTTCTCCCTAACAGGTTGAAGTTTATTCCAAAATTGATGCTTCAACGCCTTTTCTAACTGATCTAATGGCATAATCGATATTTTCGTTTTTTTGACAAAACTTAAATCATTCGTTAAACAAGGGGCGTTTTCTCGAAAAACGATTGCTAAGTCTTTTCCTAATGAAGCAGCAATACGTTCTTTCGCTTCTTCGCTCGCCTCATAGGAACCATTTTCAATCGCTATGTACGTGCTAAGTTTGATGCCAACATGTATGGCAAAACGCCTAGCACTTTTGTAGCCAGCAGCTATACGTTGCTGTTTTAGGTTGTCTTGCAATTTTTTCACTCTTTACATAAAATTAGCTGCTATGAATATGTTTCATAGCAGCTTTAACCACTACGCACATTAACACAGATATTTTTCTTTCTGTCCTTGAATTGGTTGAACAAAAATCCCTATATTAAGGCGAGAATTTTGAAGAGCAGCTTTCAACTCTTTTTCATTTTTAATACCAAACTCTTTTTTTAGATAAGTTTTAACCTTATCCACTTTGTTTAAATTTTCCATAAATGATCCTCTCTTTCAGCAAAGCCACGCTGTTTTATTAAATTCAAATTCATTATTTATGCTGTTTCTTTTCCTCTATCTTGAAAAGGATTTTCAAAAGTCAATTGTGTATCTCTGATCCCCTTTTCATACGTTAAAGCCAACAATTTAGATAACATTGGATTTGTTTTTAATTGTAAAGCTAATTCTTCCAATTCTTTTTTCATAGCTTCTGTCATTTATACCACTTCCTTTTATGTTAAATTTATTTGCGATATTTTTATCGCTAATGCAATTTATAATAACACCATAATATAGCTATGCAATATAAATGTCAATAATAAAAATAAAAAATATTGCAATTGCTATAATATTGTATTATTCTATATCTAATAAAGTGAGGTGAAATTTTTGAGCATAAATTCTCGTATAAAAGAAGTAAGAACTACTCTAACAGATCTTAATCAAAAAGATTTTGGTAAAAGAATTGCTGTTGGTCAGGGTTATCTGTCTCAAATAGAAAAAGGTGATAGAGATGTAACCGAAAAAATACTGAAGCTCGTTTGTTCTGAATTCAGCGTAAATGAAACATGGTTACGTACAGGAAAAGGAGATATGGTAGTCGAAACAGATTTGGTCATAATCGAACAATTAGCAAAAAAACACGGACTTGATACTCTAGACCAACAGATACTACTTACCTATATTGAACTTACAGAGAGCAATCGTTCTATTTTCAAAAAATATTTGCTCGATTTGTTTACTAAAATGGCTTCCGCTAAAATACACAAGCCTCCCACAAACAACGGTAATTCTGGTACTGATAACTTCATCAATACGAGTAACACAACACAAGAATCAATTGATGAAGCAGTCAAAGCTTATCGGAAAGAATTAGAAGCGGAAGCACTAGGACAAATATCACAAGTATCCGAAAATACAGACAGAAACACAATGCGCGCTTAAGAACAAGCCGAAAACAATAACATTATAAGAAAACTCCAATTCCGTCTATTTGAGATTAAAGTACTATAAATAAATTTATATATTAAAGCTGTGCAATAAATTTCATAAAAAAGATAACTCTTTCAGCAAAGCCACGCTTTTGGAGGTTATCAATCTTATGAAAAAAGCAGCATTATATATCAGGGTAAGTACACTCTATCAAATCGACAAAGACAGTTTACCTCTCCAGCGTGAAGAATTAATAAATTATGCAAAATATGTTTTTAACATTACCGAGTATCAAGTATTTGAAGATGCCGGTTATAGTGGAAAAAATACTGACCGTCCTGCATACCAGGATATGATGTATCGCGTCCGTAATGGAGAATTTTCTCACATTATGGTTTGGAAAATCGACCGGATAAGTCGTAATCTTTTAGACTTTGCATCAATGTATGATGAAATGAAAGATCTTAACATCGCATTTATTTCAAAAAACGAACAATTTGATACTTCTACCGCCATGGGCGAAGCGATGTTGAAGATCATTCTTGTATTTGCTGAATTAGAACGTAACATGACTTCTGAACGTGTCAGTGCTGTAATGATCTCACGTGCCGAAAAAGGTATGTGGAACGGTGCAAATGTACCTATCGGATATAAATGGTCTACTGAAAAAAAATACCCTATAATTAATGATGAAGAAGCTGTGATTGTGCATGAAATTTATAATCTATATGATGAGTTACACAGCAGCCTTCAAACCGCACGCTCTTTAAATAGCCATGGTATTAAAACCAAACGTGGAGGATACTGGAGTTCAGCAACAGTTTGCCAAATTCTTAAAAACCCTTTTTATAAAGGAACTTTACGCTATAACTATCGAAAAGCTGGTCGAGGAAAAATAAAAAATGAAAATGAATGGATTATTGTTGAAAATAATCATCTTCCATTAATAGAACCGGTTCAATGGGAACGAGTAAATCTCTTATTGAAAGATAATTATCACCAGATGAGTGTACCTGGTCAAATGCAGCGGCATAAGCACACACATGTATTTGCCGGCGTGATTCGTTGTAAATGCGGAGCATCAGGTGGATCTATGCTTGATCGAGCACGTCAAAGCGGCTGGAGACCGTCTCGCTATCTCTGCACACGTATATCGAGAGGACGTCAGTGCGATAATCCCAAAATGGTAAGTGATGTACTACTAGGTCCTTTTATTTTTAATTACATTCGCAATATCATTCAAGTCCAAAAAAACATAACAGATTATCCATCTGCAACGTCACTGGAAAAACCGTTGTTACAAGGAAAAATTTTTAAAAACGTTTTTGGCATAAATAAACAAACCTTACAAGAACTATATGATTCTTTCACACTTGCAACATCTGTTGAATATCCGCTTGTGGATGAAAAGGGAAATACGACTCCAAAATCTAAAATAGACACGTTACTTGCTGAACGGAACAAGCATCAAAAAGCATTTGATCGCTTGAAAAATTTATATCTCTATGACGATACGGCATTTTCTGAAAAAGATTTCATTAGTGAAAAACAGCGAATTATGAATAAAATAGATAATATCAATGCTGCTCTTCAACAACTTTCCAGCGAAGCAACTGACACGGTTTCTGATATCACTTTTCTTAAAGAAGCCAGTAATTATGTTATCGCTCAAAAATTGTTATCTGATCAAGAACTTGATAATTGGCAAGAATTTGCCGAAAATATAGATGTTGATATTTTACAAAAATTTGTTCGTGCAGTAATTGAGAAAATCACTTACTATAATGAAAATGTGCTTTCGATAGAATTTAAAAATGGTATAACACATACATTTCTTTATAGATAATAATTGCAAAAAAAACAAGGGGTTAGCAAACTACAATAATTTGCTAACCCCTTGTTTTATAATGTTCTTAAGACATCGTATAACCCACATTCATCTGACACCCGTAGGTAGCGAGATATACGGTTTTTTCATTCGTATTTTCTGTATTATTGTTTACTGTCATAAAAAACAATTTCCCCCGTACTTTATTTGATATAGTCTAATGTTTAATTTTATCATATTTTAATTATAAAAACATCTTTAAGAAAAATATTATTAACATTTTTATGCAAAAAAATATGTTAGAATAAGCAATTCTTTCTGCCTACCCCAACATTTATTATAGAATCATTTTTTTATTGTTTAAGACCTGTTCTCCTACAAAACAAAACTTCATCTATAAAATATACTTGTTTATTTTTGAATTTCGAGCTTAAAGCACTTATCTTATAATGAGCGTCTTCCTGTAATGAAATTAACCAGAAACACCACGATGGCAATTACAAGCAAAATATGAAGCAGCCCACCCAGTGTATATGAAGTAACCATACCAAACAGCCACATCACGATTAAGATGACGACGATTGTATTTAACATGTTATTTCTCCCTTCATGTTTTTATTTACAACTTAAAATATTTTTATACGGTTCTTACTATACAATAACCGTTATATACATTTAAACAATTCATGTAAAACAACCTAACAAATGTAAATTCACGATATTCTTTTATTATATTATCAACTACAGATTTAACAAAACCATTGCTATATTTCTTCATATTAAATCCCCATATTCTAGCGACCTAATGTTATATCTTGATCTTGATACCATTCCAACGCCTTGTAAACTTGTTCAATATTATAATCTGGCCACATTTCATCTAACACATAAAAATCTGCATATATAGATTGAATGGGTAGAAATCCACTTAACCTTCGTCTCCCTCCCCAACGAATGATCAAATCTACCCTTGAAATATCCGAAGAAGCAATTCCTTTTATGAGATTGTCATTTGAATTAAACCTACTATTTTTCACTAAATAATTCAGATCCCAATTCCAGCCATAATTAACTAGAAAATTGACTTTCATGAGGCTCTTCCCGAATTTAGTTCTTTTCGAATAGAGTAGTAGTTCTTTTGGAAATATCGGTGACTGAGTGTTTCCAACGACTAACAAGTCTGCATCTTTATTTGCTACACACTCAACGGCACCGATACATGCTTTTTGAAATTCCTTTACCTCTACAGAGGGACGTTTTATGTTATCTACTGTAAAACCATAAAAGGTTATTTCTTTTATTCCTAATTCCAAACATAAATTGTATAATTCAAGTCCTGGCTGAATACCAAATTTATAGCCATCTTGCTTTTCAAATCCTTTGTTTTGAGCCCATCTTCTATTGCCGTCAGGAATAATCCCAATGTGTTGAGGAATTCGTTTAAAAGTCTTCATAATGGTCTCCTTTTATACTTATTTTTAACCCTCGTTAGCATTTTCATCTAAGGAATAAAACATACCACGGCAATTAAATCAGATAGCTAGTCCACAATTTACCCATTTTATGCATAAAGTTGTTTTTTTGATAATAACCTCATCCCTTTTCTGCATCTCCCTTACAAGCCGTTTCACTATTTTCTTTTATGAGTCTCTCTAATTTACTGTAGCCGATCTCATTAGATGCTTACTCCCTAATCCAGTGATTATTCTTTTTATAATCATTGATAAACTTACTACATTCCTCTTGCGCTTTTTCTTTAGAATAACCATATTTTGTCTGCAATAGGCCTTGTAGTTTTTCCTGTATTCCTTCCACCTCAGCAATATCATCATCAGTGAGCTTGCCCCACTGTTCTTTTACACGCCCCTTAATTTCCTTCCATTTCCCTTGCAAAATATCTTCATTCATTTTCGTCACTCCTCTTTTTTATTTTTCAAAAAATCAATTATAATAATCTTTTTAATAAATCGATAATAAGAAAAATCCCTACGTTTATGAAGCGTGTCTATAAAAGATCTGCCGCCCATATTCGTAGGGATTCAGTATTTAACTGTAAATAATTCAATACATGGTCGAACTTTATATACTTATCATACTGCAAGAAAGAATCATTGTCAAATAGTTACTTGACTTATAATAAATTAGTTATATAATAATATAACTAATTTATCAGTGATCGTTATAAAAATTCATTATTGAACCCATAGCCCAGACTGATAGTTATTACTGCACATTACGCATTAAACAAACTCTTATAAACGAGCAATCCATTTATTAAGATCTGCTATCGACGTTACCATTTTATCTTTATCAAATCTAATATCAATCTCATTTGCAACAATAGCATTCTTACAAACTTTTTCAACATCCTGTATTGTATGTCCAATCCAACCGCCATTCGTTACAAATGGAATAATCGTTTTACCTGATAAATCGTATTCCGATAAAAAAGTTGCAACCGCCGGGGCATAAGTATACCACCACACAGGTGTACCTATAATAATCGTATCATAACCTGCCAGATTTACTGAAAGAGATTTTATTTCCGGTTTAAAACCTTGGTCTATTTCTTCTTTTCCTTGCTCAACCACCGAATTATAATCCCCCACATAAGGTTCTACTGTTTCAATTGCAAGGATATCTGCACCGGTAGCTTTCTGAATTTTCTCTGCAATTTTCTTCGTATTATTTGTGTACGAATAATACACAATCAAATTTTTCCCCATACACTTTATTCCTCCCAAACTTTTTTGTCAGTGCACCCAATTATGAACTCTCCTCATACATCTTTTCCTTCTACCTGCTTTTTCTTAGCTTAATTTATCATATTCTTCATCTGTGACTGGTTCACACCATTCATTCGAAGCACCTTCTACCGGAACATTTAATGATAAATGTGCAAAAGCCTCATCTGCAATAGCACCATGCCAGTGTTTGATTTCGGGAGCTATATATACCACGTCACCGCTCTTTAAAAGCTGTGGTTTTTTGCCAAGTTCCTGATACCAGCCATGCCCACCAACACAAATCAAAATTTGTCCGCTACCATGATGAATATGCCAGTTGTTACGACAGCTTGGTTCAAATGTGACATTGCAGACAACAGCTTCTTTACTATTCAAAACGCTTAAATAGCTTTTCCCAATAAAATAGGGTGCATATGTAATATTTTCTTCTCCTAGCAAAAAGTCAGATACCTTTTCTAATTCTTTTTTGTTCATATTATTTTCTCCTGCCTCTTCTTTTTATTTATGATTTTTCATAAAAATTTGCATAAGCTTCATTTAGGTATTATTCTATACATAGCATAATACCTAAACCTAACTTTAGGTCAATACTTATTTTAAATTTATTGGAGGAACTTTATGAATTATTCCATTGGTGATATTTCAAGAATGCTAGAAATATCCATATCAACCCTGCGCTATTATGACAAGGAAGGGCTTCTTCCCTTTGTCAATAGAACTCCAGGTAATATCCGGGTATTCGATAACACAGATGTTGAATGTCTGAAAATGATAGAATGTTTAAAGAATACAGGCATGCCACTTAAGGATATCAAACAATTTTTTGAATGGTGTGAAGAAGGTGATGCGACCATTGATCGACGATATGAATTATTCGTTCATCATAAAGAAAAAACAGAAAAACAAATTGCACTCTTGCAAAATGCACTGAAACGGATTAATTATAAATGTGCTTTTTATAAAATAGCAAAAAAAAAGGGAACTACTGAAGTTCCTGGCTTACGGGAAGAACTAGCTATGAAATTTCTGAATAAAGATACAGAAAAATGAATTATATAGAACGCATTAAGCATTTTATATGGCAAGCGTCAAAAATGGGGAATAGGGCTTCCGGCGTTACGTAGGAAGCAAACGGTGCCCTATACCCCATTCCTGGCAGACTGGATGTATTTTCTTTAATGCGTTCTATATATTCCCAGAATTATTAAACAACTTGCCTTTTCTTCATTTTTGCTTGTATTCCAATATTAAAAATGAAGGCTATGATCAATAAAATCAGTGCAATCAACATAATATGATGCAAACCGCCATACATAATTTGTCTCATTTCAGGTATCAAAGCTCCAGGTAACTCTGTCACACTTTGCGAATTACCCAGCTTATTCAACATCGAAATGGAAATTTCTCCATTCGATTCTGCAACACCTTTCATTAACGCATGATTCAAAACCACCCCATAGATAGCGGACATAAATGTTTGACTTAAAATCCGCAATAAATAGGCAAAGGATGTTGCAATCGGGATATCTCTTTTTTCGGCATCTTGCTGCACACTTATTTGCAAAATATTAAAACATAACCCGAGTCCAAGACCTTCAAATGCACCAACTATCAGCAGAAACCAAAAGGGTATATCAACACCAGCGAATACCATACAAAAAAAAGAAATCAAAAAGGCTAAAGTTCCATACGTAACCATACGATATTTTCCCAACTGTCCTTGTATTCTGGCTCCGATCACAGAACCGATAAAATTTGTAATCGCACCAGGAATTTGCGTTACGCCTCCTATTAAAGCGCTAAGTCCCAGTAGCCCTTGTGCCCACATTGGTATATAGATGTTAAAAGCAATAAATGCACCCCATAAAAGAGCAAACATCAAAAAATCAATTACTAATGGAACATTTTTAAAAAGTCTGTTAGGAATTATAGGATCTGCAGCTTCCTTTTCAACTTTTAATAACACGACCAACAAAAGCAGACCAGTAAGCATCAAGGCAATAACAAGCACAGGTGAACCTGTCCCAATCATTTGAATTCCCGTTAAAAGTGAAACTAAAGCAGTTATCAGCAAAAAAGCACCTAAAGAATCTATTTTTTTACCTGTAGCAATGCGTACGGGTTCTTTGAAAAAAATTTGAATACTCAAAATTGAAAACAATGCGATAGGAATATTAATATAAAATACCCAGTGCCAGCTAAAAGAATCTACAATCCAGCCGCCTATCAATGGACCAATGATTGACGCTACACTAAAGCTTGCCGTAGCATACCCGATGACTTCACTTCGTTTTCTTAAGTTTGTGTATAAATCTGCATAGATAATAAACGGTAGCGCATTCATTCCACCTGCACCGATTCCCATAATGGCCCTTGCAATTACAAAAAAAGTAATATTATTAGACAATGCTTGAAATATTGACCCAAGAACAAATAATAAGGTGGCTATCTGATAGGCTTTTTTATTTCCAATTCGTTCACCAAGTTTACTCCAAAGAGGAGTTGCCACTGCCATTCCTAACAAAAAAGCAGCTATAATCCAACCGATATATTGAATACCATGTAAATCACTTATAATGGATGGCAAAGCTGTATTGATTATTGTTCCATCCAAACCTGCCATAGCATTTGATAATAAGAGTCCCATTGTTACTATTAAAATTCCTCGTTTACTCATAAAAATCCCCTTATAATAATATCGCCTAAAAATAAAAGCCGTAACGTAAAAAATGCGTTACAGCAAAAATTATATAATAGAAATCGATATGACTGCTATTTAGTATAGCATGATTTATCACCCATCGATAATAAAAATACATTCAAAACTATTTACTTTGCTTATTTCAACTTTCCATATGAGTATATCCCCAAGAAAAGAATACCCCATATCAACCCTTTTATTTCGTAATGACCAAGTCATACTATTCAACTCTACTTAAAATTAACCAAATTGACTAATTTTTCGCCTGCCATAAAACGTTTTAAATTTCCCGCACTAATATTGATAATAGCTTCCAGTGTTTCTGGAATATGATAGCCCCCTGAGATATGTGGTGTAAGAATCATATTTTCTATATCCCACATTCTATGGTTGGCTGGCAGCGGCTCGGGGTCTGTGACATCCAAACCAGCACCAGATAGATGCCCGCTTTCGACTGCATCACACAAAGCCTCCGTATCGACTACATTGCCCCGCCCTACATTAAGCAGAACTGCACCTTTTTTCATCCGGTTCAATCGCTCTAGCGAAAACATCTTATATGTCTCTTTTGTACTAGGAATCGTAATAGCTACAACATCTGCCAGCGGCAAGAGTTCATCGATTTTATCCTGTACATATAATTCATCAATAAAATCAGGTTTGGCTGTAAGGGTCCGCTTTACCCCAATTGTATAGGCGCCAAAAGCTTTGAGTGTTTTCGCAAATTCTCCCCCAATATTGCCAAGCCCAATAATTAAAACTTTAGAATGATAAATGGATTTAACTTCACCTTCATCTTGCCAAAGATGAGACTTTTGATTGTTTCTATAAATATGAAGTTTCTTAATTAGCTGCAAAAGCATACCTATCATATGTTCTGAGATGGCCAGTCCATAGGCCCCCGTAGCATTTGTCAGCAACACATCTGCTTTTAGTACCCCATTTTTCACATAGGCATCACTACCAGCAGAATTTAGTTGTATCCATTGAAGCTTTGGTGCATCACGAAGCATTGCAGGTGGCGGATTACCTATTATGATATCTGCCTTTTGCAATGTTCCCACCGTTAAAACATCTGCTGTAGTATAGACGTAATTGGCGTCAGGTGCTTCCTGTTCTAGTACATGTTTTTGTTCTTCTTTTATTGGTAATAATACAAGAATCGTCTTAACCTGCATGCTTGCACTCCCCATCACTTAATAATTTCATTATATAAGGTGCCTGGTAAACTTATCAACAAGCTAAACTCTAAGTGTGTTGCCTTTTTAATCAAGCCAAAGCTACTGCAACATTTTAAGCTGTCCTTTTTTTATACCACACATAACCAAAATAAGCTGCTGCCGAAAGGGCAATGAGTAAAAATAATCTTGTTTCATTTTCCCGATAAGAGGCAAGATCATGTCCCATCGTCACTTCAATCAGTGCCGATGGAAACTTTCCAATAAAGGTAGCTAAAATATAATCTTTTAAACGAATATCACTGATTGCCCCCAACGCCGTAATAAGTCCAGACGGGACAAAGGGAAT
>Ga0302210_10000073_pt1 | contig 49459 bp, 80 predicted proteins | sample II_Fen_E3_2_FD_198793 | JGI IMG/M metagenome (GOLD analysis project Ga0302210, IMG submission 198793) | Peat permafrost microbial communities from Stordalen Mire near Abisko, Sweden - II_Fen_E3_2 | ecosystem: Environmental > Terrestrial > Soil > Wetlands > Permafrost | place: Sweden: Abisko... | reverse complement strand
TGCCGTCCGCATGGGCTTTTGCATTTGTTTCTGCCAGGTCAGCCTTAGCTTGTGCTGCTGTCTCCGATGCTGAAACTGCTAAATCGTGGGCCGCATTAGCCTTAGCAGTTGCATCTTCAGCTGCCGCATTAATTGCTGCTATTTGTGCTAAACCTGCTAACCTTACGGCTTCGGATTCTGCTGCTGCTTGTGCTGCTGCTATTCCTGTGCCAACATCCGTATAGGTGTCACCAGCCATAAAGCTGATATTCCCTTTAATCTCTCCTGTATCCAAATTAAAAGAGGCTCCATTCCCTTGTATCTTACCAGTGGTTATGGTATTCCCATTTATGAAAGTAAACCCATAAGAAGTATAGAATTGCCTCATATTATCTACTACAACTCCGAGAGTACCAACCAAGAAGTAATAATATCCGTCTGTTCCAACTGTCTTATATTGAGTTTGAGAGAATATAATATCCCCGCTGGTTAACGCAGTATTAACAGGGCATCTAAGATAGCAATAATAGGCAATTGTGCTGTCCGTAATAGGTCCCCAAGGAGCAGTTAGCGAGTTACCTCCTGCTACTGACCAAGTGCGAGAAGCAACTTGCATTTTAGTATCGGTGATACTTCCAGCAGTCCATGCTATATAATTTGGAGTTTTAGGCACCGATGAAAACTTAATCCCAGCAACTGTAAATTGCTGCGTTGCTGTTCCCGCCAATAAAGATGCCGTTTGAACAGTTAATGGCTGAATTTTTTCTGTATAAAAATCACCATCTGGATTAAATGCCATATCAATAGCCTCTTGTGCGCCACGAAAAGTTCGAGTCTTGAACATTGGAGAAGTAACTCCACTTTGTTCAAGATATGTACTATTGTTAGTCACATCGTTTTTAAGTGCCTGATAACTACTTTGAACGTATGGAAGTTGAGATATTGTTATATTTTGCTTATATGGAGATGTTATATTTCTTTTTAGAGTGATTATTCTATAATCTACATCGAGTCCTAATTTCTCATTATGAATATGCACTATTTGACCTTTTATAAATCCAATTGAATTATTCGTAGCCCATACCTCATCAATGGGACAATCATATTGATTTTGGTCAAGCGAGTATTGTGCAAGGTATTCGGTAGCTTTATCCAACAATCTTGACTCTGCTTTTTGTACGTATGATTGAGGCATATATAAGTCAAGTAAAACATATTGATCAAATTGATTCATACCATAAACAGCAGATGGAAGAACAGAATCTGTTGAGTCTTGAATCTGACCAATGGTTATCTCGTACCCTAAATTAACCCCCAATGATAAAGCGTTCGTAATAGGAAATTGATAACCAGCCATATTCCCTGTCAGAAAACTAACTTTAGGGATAGTTCCATCCGACATGATATATTTCGGGTCAAGCGGGTTGAAGGTAAGATTGGCATCAATAAATTTATACTGACTTACAAATGTCGTAATTGTACCTTCACTTAATTTCCAATTAGAGCCAACAAGTGGCGCGATTCCCATACATGGAGCGATGCAATCAAAAGATCTACCACTCGAATCTAAAACTTGTGAGCCTGCATTATACGCAGTAGAAGGGTTATAGTCTTCTGTTGCATGATGCAATTCAGGCTTAATATCATCTAATGTCACAACCCCTTCTAATGGATTCTGCGTATCAATATTTAATGAGTCGAGATAATACCTATTTGGGAGCATTAGTCGATTAGAACCGTTCCTATATGTTCCGTATAGGTTACTTGTAGAACCTAATGCTACAAGTCTTGTTATCTTACTCGTCCCGCTTACTTCTTGTTTAGTGATTGATGTTAATCCATTTCCTTGTTCGAGAATCAACGTGTCCGTATTAGTATAATTAAGTACCTGTGGGTCTTGAATTATTTTTGGAGCAATGTAGGCTAATTTATTGATATTAATCCTAAAGTTATCCCCATCCATATCAATCCAATGCTCAGTTTGAAACAGATTGCATACGGATGTCAATGCTCCTAAACAGGTAACATTAGAGAATGCTTGCGATAAAGGGTTCGATGCTATGCAACTTCCAACTACCCAAGTTTGATTAGGTCTTGCACGGTTCATATTACTCACCAATAATTCAGCATACCCACGAGGAGTTAGAATAGATGTAAAGTCAAATGCGGGAGCAGTATTTACTACTGTCCAGAACTCGCCTTCTACGGGTGCAATAGATGTATTTTTAAGGCATAGATAGACTACGTTTAGGATATGTACATAGTTACCTTTTACGTAACTTCCAGAAGAATAAGATGGTACTTGTGTCCAATATGCTCCTTCGGTTAATGCCGATCCTACCGTTGGGGTATCATATATGAATCTCCATACTAAATTTGTAGATGCTAAAACTACGCTGCCTTTACAGTAGATAGTTTTAGCATCGTAAGAATTAATAACTAAAAGCGAAGTATCATCAAATAGCTCAAAGTTTACCTTATCCAAAAATGCTCGTGGCGATTCAAATTTTAAAGTGTATGAATATTTATTAGTGCCATTGACTACAATAGGTGCTGGCTTGTCTAATAGAGTATATCTATTATTAAATAAATTTACGTAGTCTCCCGTATCAAATGGAATCCAACTATTAAGCTCAAACTTAGCGGATGCATACTCTTCATTCGATATTTGAAACAAGACTTCAGAATCAGACGACTCGTCAGCCTCTACCCTAATTAATCCTTCTTTGGTGTATACTATCATTACTAATTATTTATAAAATTTCTTACTGGTCTTACCTTATAAGTACCTGTTTTCCCAAAGGAGCCATCTATACCATTACTCATGTCCACATATTTAGCCTTGCCATAACCACCATCACTAGATGACCAATAAATGGTATTTACAGTAGTATCAATCCCTCCTATTGCTATTCTATTCAGATATATCTTTTTGAGTTCATTAAATGCTGGGAAATACCAATCTGAAAATCCTTCAGCCGACAATGAATCACATTGATGAGCCGCATCCGTGTTCAAATCAGAAAGCAGTATGTTTGTATTAGATTGTCCATATCCGATTAAATCAGAAGTTGCAAAATCAGGAGTATAGTTTCCGAATTTATACATAGATGGTAAGTCCGATGTAGCTGCGATTAATCCTTTTTGAATAGATGAGTTATAACCAAAATCACCAGGCTGAAGTATGTAGGCTACTTTCCCTCCAAATATAGATTGCCCTATTATTACTGGGGTTATAGCTATATTGGTCGTTCTGTTTATTGGGTTCGCCTCTCTAACTTTTATGACAAACATATTATATCCGCTATATCTATTAAAAGATGAGCACGCAAGATACTCTAAATGATACGTAGTATTAGTTAGACTATCAAACCAAGATACGGATGGATGCGCCACCATATAATTCAAGAACATGTTGTAATGCTCAAATGAATCGCACAGAAAACTTAAAGTGAATTCTTTATGCTTTAAGAATGATTGTCCATATAGTACGTTCAATCCATTTCTGTCTGGCATATCAATAGATATCTTATCCTTTATGTCTGGGTATTGCATGAGCGTATTATAATATCCATCCTTTGCGGGCTCAATACCCCATGCAGTTGAAATGTCTATAGAATCTACTGTTATCATAATACTTTTACTCCGTAAGTTTTAATATCAGATAAAATGCTTTTAATTCCTGCTAAATCACGAGTATTGCGGGCTATCTCTGCCACATCATTGAATGCGATTTGCAATATCCCAGCCTGACCTTGCAAAGATAATAATAAATCCGAAACATTATTACCAATTTTTGATAAATTTATATCCATATTAGCAGTATGAATCCGAACCGCACTAAATTGAGCCGTCAATATGTCGGCAGTGGGTTGATCCATTCCTTTTATGGCAGATGTAGTTGAATTTTTATTGTCGTTAGTTGTGCCGCCTAAATCAAATCCAGCACCAGCAGCACTCGTTTGAAAAGTTTTCCATAACTCCATTGCAGCAGGTGTTCCAGTAGCAAAAGCTGCATTTAATTCAGCTAAAGCGTCCTGTATTAGTTTTTCCTTTGTCGCATTATCTGTCGTTTTATCTAACATTGCTGCCTGTATCTTTGCTTGCGCTGTAGCAAGAGGAACAGAAAATTCCATTTGATAGATAATATCCTTTACCATTTTAGTAAAAGAATCAGAGATATACCCCGTTACATCGTCAGTCCATTGAGTTAAATTATCTTGGTCAGTAACTAACGAGTCCATTATATTTCCACCAAGAGAACTGAATATACCAGATAGGTAAGAGTCTATTTCATCAAGATAAGATTTATATGCGTCGTACTCATCGATTAAATTTTGAAGTATTTTCTTATCTGCATCGCTAGTTGTGCTCATTGCTAATTTAGCTTTTGCTTCTACCTCATCAAAGCCTTCGATTGTCTTAGAAATGAATCCCCATTTTGACGACATCGTTGTAGCCCCTCTCGATGTGACCTCAAGTGATTTTATTGTATCGTTATAATTGGAAGCTGCTTGATTCATTAATCCAACTTGTGCCGTAGCCTTACCAAACACGTCATCTCCAAATATATTACTAAACTTCTTATCATTCATAGCAGCATAAGCCTCTAAATATGCTTTTTTAACTGCTTCTATTGAGTCAAGTTCTTTTTGTGCCTCCTCTGCCCTCTTTTTAGATGCAGATGTGAATATATTAGCTATTTTAGTAGCGACAGTTATTACAGCAGAAATTACAGCAAGTATTACAGATGCTTTTTCAACTACCTGTAAAGCCCCAGCAGCTCCTTCACTTGCAGCTTTCCAACCCGTTATTGCAGAAGTAACAAAAGAACCTATATCGCCAATTGCAGATATTATTTCTCCTGCCGTACCACCAATTGCAGAGCCGACAGATGATAACTCTTTTGATAAATCACCATATGCAGACGTAATTGTTTTTACCGCTTTTACTCCGTTATTCTGTATTATATTCAAATTATTTTGGGAGTTGGCTACCTTATCAGTTGCGACTTTTACGGCAATTTTCTGCTCGACTCCTGATATTGGAGCAAGCATCCCAGTATCTCCAACCTTCAATCCTGATTGAGCTAATGACAATTCTAATTTAGAGCTATTTATATCCTCTTGAGCCGTCTTTAATTTTTCAGCTTCTTCTCTTAATACCTTAAATGGATTTTTTTCTATGAATTTATCTGTAACGTTCTGAATAGTTTTTGAATACTCCTTAAAATCAGCTACGCTTAAAGTTCCAGCAGCAGTTCTTTTAAGTTTTTCCATTTCTCCCATCAACTTTTCAAGAGTTTCAGTAGAAACATTATTTAAATCCTCAAATGCCATTGAGTATTCAGGAGTAGATTTTAATTGGTCGAAAGACAACGACATCAAATCCTTTGCCTTATTTACATTCGCCTGTATGGTTGCTGAATCAATTTGCCCAACAAGCCCCATGTCACCTTTTTTAGATGCACGCTCTCTGTCGGATGATAAGGCTGCTAATGTATCATTATATTTTCTTTCAATTTCAGTTTTTTTAGCAGTATAGTCACCGTATTCAAGTAATTGCTTTTCTAATAATACTGATAATTTTGCATCGTTATCTTTTTGAGTAGAATCAACTTCGCTATTATATGTATTTAATGCTTCTTTTGCTGCATTAAGAGATGCAAGAATAGTAGCCTTTGTCTTCTCTCCGGTGGCGTTGTCATACATTCCTTGTAATGTATCTACTCCGCCTTGTAAGCTATCTATTTTAGGCGCAGTAGTTTTTGTCTTGCTGGTATTAGGATTTTGATTTCTAAATATATTGTTTATATTCTCCTGTTCCAATTTAAGCATTTTAGCCTGCTCCGCTGAAAGAGAAGTCATTTTTTTCTCAAAATTATTTTCCTGTTGTGCTTTTTCTTTCGCATATCCAGCATCCATTGCATCAATAATAGCCTGCGTAGCATCTGTCTCTCCTTTGCTCTTAAGATTAGCTAATTCGGCATTATTAGCACGAATTTGATCTAAACGTTTTGCTGCTTCTGATGCTTCACGATTGCGAAGTTCTTGGGCTCTATTAGCAGCTTTATATGCCTTTTCGCTTGGAAATTTAGCCATCTCCTCATCTGCCTTCTTTTCATCGGCAAGCTGTTTTGCATAGTATTCTTTTGTTTTATTATCAGCCGTCCCTGCTTTTAATGCATCCATTGCGGCAGAACCCATATCCTTTACGTGCTGTATCGCTTCTTTTTTCAAATTAGACCAATGGTCATAAGTATCTTCTTCTTCCTTGACTTCTAACCCCTTTTTAGATTTATTATAATCCTCTATATCCTTATTAACCCTTTTAGATGTAGCAACCAAATCGTCTTGTATTTCCTTTAGTCTTATTTGAGCTCTTCCTTTTCCAGTTTCAGATGCATTAGCCACTATCTCTTGCTGTGCATACAAAGCCTGCTGTTTATCAGACACCAACTTTTTTTCACCTAAAATGACTTCGTACTCTTTTGCCTTATTCATTTTATTTTGAGCCTCAACAGAATCCATGAGTCTAAGTTGTTCGAGTTTCCTATCGCCTATTATAGCACCAAATTGATCGTGCAATATTTGATAAGCATCAGATTGAGCCTTAGTTCCATTTAGAGCTTTATTCTTAATTATATCAAGATTATCGCTGAATTGTTTTGACTTCTTGTCTGCTTTTGCTTGTATGTCGTCTAAAGCTTTCCCCAAGTTCCTCTGTGATCTCTCTGCTGCCGTTGTTCCATCGTAAAGAGCCCACACAATGGTTACTAATGTGGCTAAAGCAACTCCAGCTGCTAAGTATGGATTAACTACCATAGTCCGGGTTAAGGTTGCTGTAATCGCAGTTAATCTCGCTTTTGCAGCAGCTACTAAATCCGTTGCTGCTGCTTGTCCAATCTCACTTGCCGAGTCTATCTCATTTATTAATATCTCTTTCTTTTTAGTAGCGTTTTTCAGTTCTGTTGCCACTATGTTTCTTTCTTTTGATACTGTATTAAAGTTTTCCTGTGCCGTAGCAGCCTCTTCTGCACTAGCTGATAAAAGAGTAGTTTCAGACTCTGTAGCTTTTAATGTTATTTTATCTAATCTGGCTGATGCTGCCGCTTCTTCAGCAGTTGCCGATTCTAATAGCGCAGCTACTTCTTTCCTTATTGCCTTGCCATAAGCTTCACTTCCAACAACAAAACCAGTTTTAGCGATTGCCGCTTTAGTTTCTGCCGATACCAATGTTTCCAATGATGCAACTTCTGCTAAGTTCGCAGTAGTTGCAGCCATATTATTACCAAGATTGACAACCATTTTAGCTACCTGATAACTTCCAACAGCAGCGGCAGCAACTGCTATCGCATCTCCAAGTGCCTGCCAATGGGCAATTGCTGTATCGACAAAACCAACAGACATATTAATAAATCCGTCTGAACTTTCACCCATATCCTTCATAGCAAGAATCCATTTATCCTTGACGTTAGATAATAATCCGGCAGTAGTACTCATCATCTTTTCAGAGAATCCATAGTATTGACCACCAGCCGCTGTCAATGATTCAATAGCACGCTTTACATCCTCGAATCCAACAGCTCCCATTTGTGTCATTTTCTTAATTTTGTCAGGGGTAGTATCCATTACTTTAGCGAGTGCTTCATAGATTGGAATACCAAGGTTACCAAACTGCATAAGAGTACGTGTATATACTTTACCTTCGGTTAATGACTTACCGTAAATGTAGGCTATTTCTTTTATAGGTTTTCCTGCCCCTGCTGCAACATCGGATAACATTTTAATCTGACTAACAACGTTATCAGCACCAACTCCAAAAGCCATCAATTGCTTAGCCGCTTCGGTAATATCATTTACTTGCAATGGGGAGTTAACAGCAAATTGAGTAAGTTCGTGCATTATTTTAGCACCTTTTTCAGCACTACCAGCAAACGAGTTGATGGCTGTTTGTAGAAATTCAAACTGAGTTTTTACATCGATAATTTCACTTGCCATAGATTTTAAAACGCTAACTGAACCATAAGCAACCATAGATCCGAATGCATATTTAAAACGTCTTTCAAGAAATGATAATTGTTCGGTACTTGATGCTACATCTTTTTGAATGCCAGCAACCATTGGGGCTAGTGGGCTGTTATTGCCGACTTGTAATTTGGCAGCCGATTTGCTAATGCGTGTCATCGACTGGTCATACTTAGCGGTAAAGTTACCCAACTTAGTAATTTCCATGTCAATGGTTTTACCCAATGTTTCTATTTGAGTTTTTATGCTTGAAATCATAGATGGATCGACAGGATTGTCAAATTTTACCTTCGAAGCAGCGATTACCTTTCCGTACTTTTGAGTAATCTCGTCTAATGCAGCCGTAACCCGATTAGTAAGGGTTGTAAATATCTGTATGGCTTCTTGCTGATTAGCTCTTAATCCTGAATTATCAATTCCTGTAGCCCAAAATAGTTCGTTGGTGTCCATATACTAAATTTTAAATGTAACATGCAAATATAACTATTTATTCTCAAACATGTTGTATAACATAAGAAAAAGATTGGAATGGTGAAATAAAAGCGGTTACTTTGCATCGAAAGAAATAGGTGAGCTTACCAGATACATGTAGAATGTTACATACCGAGCTGGCAAGACTGATAGCTGTCTGGATTTGTGTTTCAGCGTCAGGTAAGTTAAAAACGAGGCGACTCTATGCGCCTACACCTATTTCTTTTTTTTAATTGGAATCAAATCAAATCAAATCAAATCAAATCAAATCAAATCAAATCAATATGAAAACAAAATTTTATGCAAAGGGAGATGTCGTATATTTTAGATGTCCATATACGTTTCGAAAATCGCATTATATAATTACCAATGGCTTTATAGATAGTCCAAAAGAAAATTGGGATATGCTAAAAAATATAAAACCTAAAGACAAAAAACTTTTAGTTGAAAAGGTTGGCGTAATATGCGGAGATATAGAAACATTCAATTCCTATGTATGTGACATTTTTGATGATAAAGTATATACTCCTATTTTAAATAAGTCATCAGTTATTGGTCGCTCTTTTGATTGTATAACTATACTACCACGCGAGAAAGGATGCTATGATGAGGAGTGGTTAAATATGGTTATAGGAACAAGAATAGATAGACCATTATGGAATCAAATAAAATCAAATCAAATCAAATCAAATCAAATAAAAATGGAAATATATGGAAACAAACTCACTTTACCTGATAGGTTAATTGAATGGTCAATTTGTAAATATGAATTTATTGACCAATGTAAAGATGGTGATGTAATAATACATGATAGGCTTAGTGTATTAGAGCTTGCAAGGCTATTTAACGATGCTATTAATGGAGCAGACATAACAAATAAGAATATATTACGAGAATGTCAGCATTTAGCAGATAATTGGCTGTCAAATTACTGTTGGTGCATAGATAATTTTAGTCGAGATGCCGAATCGAAAGATTTTGAAGGATCATTCAAACATTGGTATATAAAAGATATAATAGGGGAAAATAATATAAAGTTATTTTATGATAATATATACATTTAATAACATAAAAGGCTGGAACTAAAAATTCCAGCCTTTATTTTTATCCTCTTATCACTCCTGTTATATTCATTTCTTCTTTTACTTCTTCAGTATTATTCATACTACTATATTCAGTCATCATATTTTGCAATAACGTCCATCCCATAGATAACGTATATTCTGGAGTAAATCCAAAATTTTGATTTGCAATTACGATAATTTTTGTGAAGTCATATATGTCACATATCTTTTCTCTGCGGCTATTAACCCCGCTCTTGTTTGTAGGCTCAACCTTTGGATTAAGTTGATAGATTTCAGAAAAGATGATTTACCCATTCGATACAATACTCCGATTAATATAGCCATGCAATCATCGGGGGTAGCTTTCTCCGATATGTCTTCTCCCGCAATAGTATTGACTATAAAAATAATATCTTTGCCATACTTACCAAAAAAATCTAAAAAATCGCTTAACCTACCATTCTCTATGCTTTCTTGTAAGCCATCTAAATCCACTTTCGTTATCTTTGCTACATAAGGCTGTATTTTTACCATCTGCGCCATAGATAGCGGGTAGACCATCCACTCTTTGTATTTGTACGGAAGTCGAAGTATATTCTCCGAGTCTTGTAGTAAAAATTCTTCTATTGTTTGATTTTCCATATTATAAAATTATTTTATTGTGCAAATATAACTATTTATTTCTAAATGTGTTGTATAACATAAGAAAAAGTTTGGAAGAGTGAAATAAATGATATATCTTTGTCAAATAATTGCGAGTCGAAATATAGCAATTAACCTATAAAAGCCCTTTTTAAATGAAGCAGACTTCGACTCCTGCTAATTTTAGATTGGGCTATTTTTATAAATCAAATCAAAATGAGTAACAACAAGAGTTATGTAAAAGTATCACAGCATGGAGCTGGGTGGGATGATGGTTGCTTTGAGCTAACGCTTATCGAATTAGAGGATATTGTCAACAAAGCAAAATTAAACGGAGCAACAAAAGTAGAAGTAACGGCAGGGCAATCAGCATCGTTGTACTTTTACAGAGAACAAACCAATGATGAATATAACTATGAACTTCAGGGTAGAATCGACGAAAAACTATCAGAGGTTGACGAAATGGAGAAAAGTATTTTGTTAGTATAAACACTTTAAAAATAAAATCAAAATGGAAAATGAAAAAATGAAAATGGAATATCTAGCGATTTCTTCCGTCCCTGAGTCGATCAAGGATGCTAATTATGTTGAGATTAATCGTACTTATAATCAGTTTGCTAATGAGATTAACGATTGCATTAATTCCAGAATAAGAAGAAAGTACGCAAGTGATTCTAAGTTACCTATGTATCCAGAAAGAAAATAGATGTATTTACAGAAAAAAAATGAAATAAGTTATGAAAAATAAAAAAGACGTATTTGGTCATATTCCAAAATTTAAAGTATTAAATACTACGCTATCTTCTATGTCCTCAGGTGCGAATAAACTACATGAATTGTCTGTAAAATCAAGTGAGTCAGATATATCTCTTTTAAGAGATTGTATTTCAGGTAAAATAATGGATGATAATAAGATAGAAGGAATGTCGGAAGAAATGGCAGAGAGGGCCACCAATGTCTTATCCGAAGGAAGAGAAAATGTAATAAAATCAAATTTAAATCCAATAGGAGACGCTTATAGCGCAGGAAAGATTAGAGGTTATCGTGATGGATATAATAAAGCGGTAGATGATATTACCGCAAATATATCTAAATTATGCAAAATTCAAAAACCTGCTTATCCTGGGAGTGTTAAAATATACGAGATAGAAGAATAATCAAATCAAATCAAATCAAAATGGAAAAACAAACGGTAGATATTTATGTATAGGCATTCAATAAAGGCTATGATGAAGGATATATAAAAGGATATAAAGAAGTTAACTTTACAGAAAAAAAAAGATGGTAAGATTTGTAGAAATGAAAGGTATTTATGGCGATGATACAAAATCATTTGGATTTTATGATACAGTAAGAGATAAATTTATCTATGCAGGAGGGGTATGCATATTCGATTCATTGAAAGAGTTTACCGATGCTTATAATGATGGGTGCGATTTTCCATTAGACCGACTTGAACCAAAAATAACAGATAGATGGAGAAAAAAGATAAAAATAAAATCTAATTGAAAAAATAATTGTTTAAATAATAAAGGCTGGAACTCTCACTCCAGCCTTTTTAATGATACGCAAATTTATTTTTAGAATGCTGGACTAATCTGGAAAGAAGCTCCATAAACACGATGACGCATTACATTGAATGTAACAGTAAACGGTTGTGGTTCTGTACTCTTTCCTGCTGCTCCTGACCATGAATAGGTAGGTTTAGCGTTGAATAACTCAACCGTAATAGTTTTGCCATCAGAGTTTTTACCTGTAATTTTTACATATTTGTTTACTACAGTTTCCGATGCAGATGTACCAAATTTCAACTTGTCAGGTGTTGTCGGAGACCCTGCCGTTCCTGCTGTCAATACTGCCGATGTTAAGTCAGCAATAGTTTCTGCGGTTGCGGTAACTAAACCTAAAACTGCTTTTTTAGCACTTGGAGTAGTTCTCACATTGTAAGTTTCCCCATCTTCCGTATAATCATTCGTAACTGATTCTTCTGGAATATCCAAACTGAAAGAACCTTGTTTTAATTGATCCGCAGTGATAGAAACGAGCACGGTCGGTACTGTTGACGAGCTTAAATCTACATCTGCATATTCAGCAGAGACGAACTCTACTATATTGATAACACCGCTTGTTGCTGCCATAATTTTATTTTATTAATAGTTAATTGTTCTTATTTTAAAAGTTGTGACAGTATAATTACTGTCTAAGTTATCTGTAAAAGGGTCAACGAGTTCATTGAAATTTATCTGACCATTAGCAGCTACGAATGATTTTAATTTTAGAGATACTGTATTGCAATATGACTCAACTACTAATTTATCGTATAAACCCCCTTTTTTAGGTACATATAAAAGAATTACTATATCATTCGTGCTGCTAATATACGTCTTTTTTATCGGAATATAGGTCAATACAAAACATTTTCCTGTTTCAGCATCCTTTTTTACTTCGTTATATATAGGTATTCCTACATCAGCAAGCAAAACTCTAAGCTGGTCAATCACACTAAATATCGTATTGGTCATATAATTGCCATTTTTATAAAACTAAAAACCTCACTTGCATCGGGTGTAAAGCTATCTAAAACCGTTCTTCCTTTTGTTTCTACTATCCCTGCATAAGGTGCTGCTGCAAATACTATTCCAACAATTCCTATTTCAGGTATATGAGTTCCATCTGGTAATTCTGATTTGCCGATAATAAATTCGTCAAGAGCGTGTTTAAAATCTGAAAGTCCGCGGGCTGGGTCTGTTCCAGAAGTCGCCTGCAAGTTCTCCCATTTTATAATTTCCTCTCTGTTCTTTAGAATTACAATTCCAATAGACGATTCGAGTTCACCTTTTACATTTCTATAAGTGTGAATTGACTGAGCTTTCTCGGCAATTTCCTTACAAATATCGAATAATGCATCTGTGAGTTTTCCCTCGTCAAAAGCAACCTCTGTTTTTTTATTAAGTTTGCTGATAACTTGTGGTAACGTCCACTTCTGTATCATTTGACCCACAGTTCTATATTTAAACTTGTTGGAAAATTTGAAACAATAACTCCCTCGCTATTATTACAAGTTACTTCAGAACCTATTTTGAAATCCAAAGTCGATGTCGGTGAAACAAATAATTTATACTTAACCTCGACAAAAGAACCTGCATAGCTAACTTTTTCTCCACCGATTGTCGGTTGATAATCTGCAAAAAATGGTATATCTACTCCTTCGCTAATAGGATCACCGTTTTCATCAAGTACAGGTTCTCCTTTTATTGTTGCTAAAAACGGATATCTTACCATGAGCTTCCAGTTACGATAGTTCCAACATTAGGTTCGATATAAACTATACCTACTGAATTTAAAACAGCCTTACCCATATTATATAGGTATGACCTTGATTCATTCGATGTAGTTTCTGATGTACTTCCTTGTTTATAATCTCCTGAAATAGCCTTACCGATCATGCCTAAAGCCATTGACGGCTTATTATCCTGCGACCCTTCTACATCTATATCATACAAACCTAACGTAAGGGTTGCTACCGTTACGTCAGGGTTATAAGACATATATGCTTGGATGTTAGTCATTATACTAAAGCTGAACCAGTAGTTGTATCATCAGTTACCAAAATAGCCATAATCTTTCTGATTTTCAGAACAGGGAGAGCCGACAAATCGGATTCTAATGTCAAATTGCCTTTTTCTGAACGAGAAGAAAGCAGTACATTTCCTTCGGTAACAGCGTAATTATAATTCTGGTCTGGCATCCATTGTTCAGCGGCTGGAGTGTACATATAGTAACCCAAGTCAGTGCCAATGGTAGCGGCTACACGTCCATCAAGGAATCCGTAGAATTGGCTAACTACATTACCGTTATCGTCTCCGATAGCAATGGTATGGTCAACTTCATTCAATGCAGGAATCCTGTACTGACCATTAAGAACGATATTCACATTTTCAGAAGATGGAATACCTATAACTTTAGTTTGTCCAGAACCACCAGTAATATATCCAGTGATAGCATTTTTGGTGGATGTTTGAGCCAGCAACTTGCGAACTTCATCTGGATTCAAACTCAAAGTGTTCACTTTAATCTTTAAATCTTTCCAAACTTTATTTACAAATTTGTCAAGGTCAGCTAATGCGGTAGCATTTGCAGCTTCGCTCCAAACAGTTCCTACGTGATATTTCTTAACCACAAAATCAATCTGATATGGAATTTTTGTTAAATTCTTATCTGAATCAATAGTAGCAGTTCCATTCGACCATTCTTCAAGTAACAACTTGTCGATAGTTACCAATGGGTTACGACTCAATTTATCGAATCTGCCTGAAAGAATTTCGGTTAATTGGTCAGTCAGTTGATCTGCAACCTCTGCATTTCCACTTTCTACATTCTTCATAATAAAATCCTCCAACCTGCGAATTTCTTGCAGTTCATCAGATGATACAGGATATTTATCACCAAAGTGAGGAATAGTACCTCTTAATTCGGCAGGAGCTTGTGTTCCTATGATTGGTTTCCCAGAATGTTCGTCAATCAATGAAGCCATTACTGGCATATTGATGGCTTTTTCAATACCTTTCCAGTCCTTTGTTTCATTGAAACGTGGGGTTAAGTATTTACTATAAACAGTCTCTGTAAAAATAGGGTTTAAATCAGTAATGAATGCTTGAAACATCCCTGAATCGCTTACTTTATCTTGAAATCTTTCCATGGTTATACTATTTTAAAACCGTTAGATACTAATGCTGCAACTGTTGCAGGCGAAACGTCATAAGGTAATTTAGCGGAATTAATCAACTCAAAAACCCACATTACAGGCATTACTCGTTCTCCACCCTGTACATTTTTTACAGCCTCTCCCAATAAGGCATTAACTGCATATTTCAAAGCAGGAGTAGCTCCAGCTGCTGTTGCCTGTTCTAAATATGCGCCAGCAGTTGCGCCGACACACGGGGCACTCAAAGTAAGCGTATCGTACGCTGCATTTGTTTTATCAATCGAATTAATTGCGACAGCATCTCCCGATACGTATACAAATTCACCAACTGATAAAAGATTTTTCTTTGAAACTCTTGGTGCGGTAGTAGTTCCACCTGTTATTACAAGAGCGTTCTTCACAACGTGAACTATATGCGTAGATAGATCGAAATATATCGGAGTTCCTAATTTTACCGTTGTACCAGCTGTTATTCCAGATGATGCAGCGAAATATCCTCCACCTTTACCATCGGTATATTGCTTATTATGATCCCAAATCTTAGGATCATTAATAGGAGCGTCAAAAAATTCTAAATCTTTTGCCATTGTTTATTTTTTTAATTGTTTATCTCTTTTTTCCTGTAACCTTTTGACTGAATCTGAAACAGACTTATCGCCATCTGACGCATTTACGCTTGAACTCGAACTTGTTGCATAAGATTTAAGACCTCGACTAACCATTAATTGACGATACTTATCAGCGGCAGCATCAATTTCTGCATTCGTAGCAGTAATTGGCAGTGAGCTTTTAAGCATGGTTACTTCTAACGGGTCAAATCCCTTGGTTTTTGTTTCGACATAAGCATCGAATTGAGCTTTTGCGGTAGTTTCTTTCGTAGTTTTAATATCACCCATAAGTAAGTCAAGTTTGTCTTGTATTGCTTTTAGTTCTGGTGAAACCACTGTTTCGGCAGGTTTAGATTGCTCTGCTGGTTTACTTCTCGCTTTATCAAGAAGAGCCTGCAAAGTTTTAACCGTACCTCCGTCTGCTAATTTCTTTAACTCGTCTTCTGTATATTCCGTAATGTCTTTCGGTTTCGCAGTGAATGTTTTGGCAGTACCAACCCATGCATCTAACGCCTCCTGTGTTTCAAACGAAATCCCAATTGCGAGTTTTTCATCAATCCCCTCCGATTGGAGTTTACTGACTATTACTTCATTTTCAATCATAGTGTTTATTTAATTTGTTGCAAATATAATTAATTCTTTATTTAGTATAACTTTTTTATAGTTAAAGATTGTTATTAGTTTTAGAATGTCTATATTTATAAATCTTATACCTAATTTCAGTTATTGAATCTCCAGTCCTTTGTAGACTATCCTTAAACTCGTACATATCAAATATCGTTTTTAAAAACTCAATAAATTGCTGTATTACGAATATAGCATATCCTATTGGAATGAATATACACATAAATATAAATGCTAATACTTCTAATTTCCAATTTTTCTTTTCCATCTTAATTTACCCCTCCCTGATTTCTTACATTCTCTGCCGCACTTGCAGTAGTTTTTAAGTTAGCTTCAACCTTTGCCTTAGCTGCTGCATCTGCTGCAACCTTAGCCTTTAATTGCGCCTCTGCTGCCGTTTCACTTTTGAGTTCCTCCATTGTCTCAGGCGTATTAATAGTCAATATCCTGACAGCATTCTCAACAGATGTAATACCTGCACCAACAGCAACTGCAAGCATATTAACTGTTTCATCAACCGATGATGGCAATAGAGAATTATAATTGAAACTAATATCCAAATCCTTCATTCCTGTAAGTTCGGGGTATAGCTCAGTTGCCATATCTTTTACGATACTGATAATTCTTGAAATAAACTCATCGTGAATTTCACGTTTTTCTGCTACCTTAACAAAAGCCTGCAAGAATGTGAGTTTCATTGATTGAGTTGATAAGTTACCGTTTTTCATATCGGTCATTAACTTATTTAAGTCAGGCCATGTAAAGCGATAAATATCATTTTCGTTATTCTGCATTTCAAGTTTAATAGATTCAGGAGCTGATGTAACCTCTAAGTACTTCATGTCGGCATTGCTACCTGTTTTGGCATCGAATCCACTCGCTCCATCAATCTCGTATATTTTTACGGTTGCATTGTAGACTGGCTTTTTGGATAATTTACCATGAACTACTAATGCCGGATTACCGATACGGACATTTACGTCCGAGTGCATTGATCGAGAATAGTCTTGAAGAGATATAAGGTCTTTTACATATTCAAATTCCGATGCATCTTGTTCGAGATAAGCGAACAATAACTTTTTAGTCTGCATGGGGTTATCAATATGCTCAATGAAAGTAACTCCTTCATATCTATCAACGCCTAAGTCAGTCCATATCTCGGTAGTTGGAACATTCATTCTAAGTACTCCATCGACTATCTTATCACGTTTATATTCAATCGTAACAGCATCAATCTTGTTCGCATCATCACGATGTCTATAAATCTTATATCCATCTTTAAATGATAGCACCTTACCCCTTAAACTAACTCCATCATACATAAATTGAATTGCAGATCTTGTCTCAATTCCGCACATTCTTGTTGCTTTTTTAATCAGCGACATCATACGTAGGTCTTTGTTCCAAATATCGGTAAACTTAGCAAAAGCATCCTGAATGTTTTGGTCGTTGCGATTACCATTCAGCACTAAATCAATATCATTCCCATACAGAAAAGCCACCATGTTAGCGACTATTTGTTGTGGATATGGTAGAGCGAGTTTAGTTTGGCGAACTTTTACTGACTTCTTTTCAATCTTACCATCTGGGGCTTCAACATCCTCCATCACATAGTAGTCTTCCTTGTCTTGGTCTATATGTATCGGGTGATGATTTTCGTAGAAACGAATATCCCTCGCAATCTGACCATAGGTAATACGGTTACAGTTTTTGCGTAAAATGGTTAACTGCTCTGAAAAGGATAGAGTTTTTATTTGCTCTATATCTAAATGATCTGGGGATAATCCCAATGATAATCCTAATTCTCCATCCATTTTTATATTATTTATTATTAATTAGTTATGAGTTAATATATAAATTAACTATGCTTATTGTATATAATTTATTGGTAAAATTGTGGCTATATATTTATCTGATTTATCCCAATCTCAATGCTCTCCCAATTACTTCTACCGCTTTTAGACTCTACAACCTTATTATTAAATCCCATCTCGTCAGTAAATCTTCTTAGCATACTCAATGAATCGGGAGCATCATCTTTTTGTTTTTCTACTTTAGCTAAGTAAGTTAGCAATTGTTGTAATGCTCTATCGTATTGACTTCCCGGCTTTACGTCATTTCTAAATACACAATGATTCTTAATCCATGCACTATCAGTAAAGATACGAGTCTCTTTGTTTGATGTGGTAAACTGCCATGTAACATTTGTTTCTACCTCTTTTGAAATGCCTAAAGCAAATATACGTCCACCATTATTACTCTCAAATCGCATTAGATTGACGTTGTTTTCATTCAAATTCCCAATCAATAACGGTTCTGTAACCTCAACTGGTTGGTCTGTAAAAATCCAGTCGTAAATATAATACAAATCTCCGTATTTCTTTGTAAGAGGAGCAGATAAATAATCATGTCCTTCATCTGCAACGTCACATACGCCTAAATTTGAATCCATTGAATCAATCGGAAGTTTGCCATCATACCATTTTAAGTCATCATGGTCAAATAGTCTACCCTTAATATCAATTGGCTCTTGTTGATATTCTGCAAACCAAATTGGTTCGGCAATCTTATTTTTTACATCGAGATAGTGTTCAGTGCTTTGAACATCTTCGCAAAATGACTTATTCTTTTTAGTGAGAGCCGACACCTTAATAATGTTTTCTTTTTTATAATCGCCACGAGCTTCATTTATGCCGATAATATCATTTGTTCTCCAGCGAGTGCCCACATCAATTTGGCAGCATCCACGCTCAACACGTGAACCCCTTGCTGATTCTGACCATTCTATTGTCTTTTGATTTACGGACTCACTGAGGGCATCTGTGATACCTCTATAAAGGTCATCCGATATATCAAGCATGGATGCACCGATACCGATAATAGTTCCACCCGTACCGCCACCAAAATAACTACTTTGGGTTGCGGTTTCTAATGCCCATGTTTTTACTCCTTTGGAACGTAATCTAACACCAAATAACCCGTACCATTTATCAGCACCGACTATTTCTCTAACATCCTTACTAAGTTTTTCATATAGAGTAGATGTACATGTATTACGCATTACAGACTTATCGGGGAAGTGACCTAACATAAATGCGCAGAAAAGAGAGACAATATACGATTTTCCTGACCTCGGCGGGAGGCTAATTGCCACTCTTATAACTTCTTCGTTCTTATATGAATCGTATACACGTTGTAAAATTTCTGCTATGTCTTTTAGGAATGGTCGTCTTGAATAAAACTTAAAATCGTGGTATAGGCAATACTCCCAAAAATCACCACGCTTGATATTTCTCCTGCGAAGCTCTATCCTTGCAGCAGCCTTCATTTCGAGCGAATGTCTATCGAGTATTGTCTGTTTTTCCATTTATAGCAATTCTATTTCTTTCTTGACTTTATTCCAATACTCAATAAATTTATATTGCGTGCAAATTGATATAATTTCATTAACGCAAATTATAACAGCATCTTTTACACCTGAATAATCTATATCGAGTGATATGTGGTCAAATTTATTAACCAACTCTTGTGCTTTTTCTTTTGGTGTCATCCCTTGTCGTCTATAGGTTCTACTTCTTTGGAGGAGTCAACAATAGGGGCAGGTTCTTCAACCTTTGTCGTAGCCATCCCAACTAAACTCAGCGCATCAATCATCTCCTCTTCATTATCACCCTTAATCTTGAACCACTTTTTAAGTACCTCAATATCAGTACAAGCATACATTTCGCCGTATTGCTCATCTGCTTTTATAGTGTTAAAACTTTTAGGTTCTGCTAAATTGCGTGAACCGTTTTTCTTGTCTGAATAGAATTTAACTGTTGTTGGTTTAAATCCTTTTTGTTTTGCAAGTTTTGCAAGTGATAGTGATATATCCATTTTATTTAGTGTTAATTGTATAATCCATTCTTGAATATCCTCCGCTTGCGTTGACCGATGATACTTGTTTTTGTGAGTCAATTCCGCTTAATGCAGATAAGCATTTACCATATCTATATTCGATACTACTTCCATTTTTTACGCAGAAATAGCCCCACTCACCAGTTCTTGATAGAACTTCGTCTAATAATTCTTTTACTGTATAATCCTTGTCAAGGATAACCTCGTATCCTGACATACAATCCCCTCTTGTCGGTGCATTTTGTCTTAGTTTGAGCATAATTTTTACTTCTTTTTACTTTGTTTCACCTCTTGATAATCCACCTCAACCCCTGCCATTTCAGCAAGTTCTTTATCTGTATATTTCGATAACCCTGAGTCGCTGATCTCTTTTGGTGCGGGTTGAGCATACTGCATGATATTTATTATCTTATCCACTATTGCCATTTTGTCCGCAATCTCAAATTTCACTCCGAATTTACCGAACTCAATTTTTTTAGCGGAAAGGCGCATTGCCTCGCTCCACTCTCCAGTTTTTTTTAACTCAGACATATCCTCGTTAAAATAGTCTGCAAGGGATACGTTGAACATATCGGCTAATCCGGTAACTACCGATTCCTTCGTTAAATTACGATAGGTAATCCGCTCTCTCTCTAATTGATTTACACGAGCTATAACATCGTTATTCTCTAATAGTAATAATGCCATGTTGTTAGCATCATCCGCATTAAGAGTAACTCCAAAAGCAGCGTTGTAGCTTTTTTCGATGCCATCACGAGAAACAATCATGCGACAGAATTGTTCACGAGAATCGTCGAGCATAACAGACTTTCGAGCAGGTTGTGTAATTCTCAATATTCCAAGTTCAGGAGTTTCTTCTGGCATATCTATAATTTTATTGTGCAAATATATACATTATTTTTTAATTTACTCTATAATTGCATTTTTAGTTCATTTTGGTAAGCGTTATGAGCTTCTAATTCTGTTGGAAAACGACCAAGATATTTACGTTTTCTATTTGTAGTTATGTAGGATTCCCAATTTCCATCTCTTTTAAAGAAGCTAACGCCAGTAAATTCTGAAGAGTATTTTTCTTTGTTCTTCTTGAAGCATATAGAATTATTTTCTCTCGATGTTACAACATGTAGATTCGATAATCTGTTATTGGTTTTATCCCCATCTATATGGTCGATTACTAATGTGTTTCCGTTTATTGTATGACCTAAAAATGCTATGGCAACTAACTGATGAACTGACATAGTTCTTGCCGTTCCATTCTTTTTTATACTAAATATCCTATACCCAGACCTATTTGCAGACTTTAGAATACGGCTATTTACCTTTCTCATACAAAATCCATTAAGAGCCAATCTATCAACGCTCCTTACTCTTCCTAAATTGCTGACTTGGTAATAACCCTCATATTCAGGCACATCCTTCCAAATCTCTATTTCTTCCATAATAAAAAAAATAGTCCCAAATTTCAGTAGGAAATTGCTGCTTCCTGACTTACTCTAAGGGACTTATAAATTAGTTTTACATGCAGCAACATGTATCTACAAATATGGTTATTATTTTTATTCTTCGTAAACTAATTAACAATTATTTAAGTAATTCGGAGTATGCCGAGTTCTGGTTCTTCGCTCATAATAATTCAAAATAATGAGCAACAATAAATCCGTCATGTATTTGACATGTGCCAAGATACATTCTATTTGAATCAGCCATATCGCTACCCGTCATACATATTTCTATGTTTTTTACAACAGGCTCGTTATTAGGCTCTACAAGATACCATAAGCATACAGTTCCGAGCTGTTGCTGAATGCATAAAAATTCTGAATATGCAGGAACTTCTATTTGCTGAATAGCATCTTTATAATCTAATTTATATTTCCATATCTGTTTCATAGTTCTGATATTAAACATCCATTTGTTAATATACAGTCAATCTCTTCCTTAAACTGCTCTAAACTTCTTATCTCGCAAAATGCCCCACCTTGTTTTACCAATGCAGCACCAACTTCCAATTGCTCTTTTGATAATTTATCTTTATCTACCTTGAAATCAAACATATATAATCTACCAGCGTAATAAAATTCATAGTCTAACACCCCTTTAACTAATCCTACAGCCTTCAAAGTCGACATGATTCTTAGTTTTACGTTTAACGGTATCACTCTCTCTAATATCAAAGGTAATCCATTAAAGTTTGCATGGAATAATCCTCGTAGTTCTGGGTGTTCATTATGGAGAAAAAGGTGCGATTGTGATTGAAGCTTTTCGTGACTTGCTGCCATGGTGATTAGTTTTTGGTATATACTTTATTTATTTCTTTAAACACATACTCAACAAGATAAGCATATTGTTCGTTTCCATCACAATAATTTTGGCTCGACATTCCGAGTGATTCAAATATATAATCTGCAATATGAACCGATTCATGGACTACAGATGAAACATCGCATGGATTTAAAAGAAAAACTATAATGCCAATATCATTTTTTGAGCTTATAGCTTCAATCACAGATGCTCTTACATTGTCAAAATAATTAGATTTATATCCATCATGTATTAACTTAAACGTTCCATCAGTTCTTTTAGTTTTAAACTTTAGTCCTTTTATAAAACACTCGATGCATTCAACTCCTCTTAAATCTACTACCCATATTTTACGTGGATAGATTTGAATGTCGATTTCGTGGATGCGCTTAGTGGTCATCTCTGTGCTTTTCGCTTATATCATAACCGAGACAATAACCTGAATAAAATATGATAGCCGACAAGACTATTGTACCGACTATTGTAATTACTGAAATTGGAATTATCATTTTATTGATTTTTTGTAACAGTATCCAGTATCATCCGACTACTGCTTTTAAGTTTAACACCTGTCTTTCGCTTTCTGTTGCCAAGTTGCGAAATGTCAACTCCGAGTCTTACTCAGCTCCTAATTTCTGACTTAGGTTGGACTTATTTACTGAGCTTCCTGTCAGGATCGAACTGACGACAATATCATTACAAATGATAGGCTCTACCTGCTGAGCTAAAGAAGCGGTTTAAATAGGCAGCACCGTCCTATTAATGTATGGTTTTAGGTTTTATTTATTCGCAGCGACCATCTTTACCTTTAACGCCGATAGTGTTTATCGTTGCAAAGTAAATCAATTAATTTGTAATTGCCAAATCTTTAATCGCCATAGTATTATACAACTCTTTAAATTGCTTAGTATTCAATTTTGTCGGCAATGATTTGAGATAATTTTCTAATTGAGCCTGTAACGCATCTTTAGCAAATTCTAATGCAAGAAATGCTTCGCAAAATGTTTTATCCATTGGCGTCTCAAAAGAAGTTTTATTTTTCGAGCCATCATTGGTTACTGATATTTTTAGTTCTATGTCTATTAGCATAATCAATAAAACTTAGAAGATGATACTTCGATGCGCTTTTCTTTTATCAAACAAACTACATCTCCTTTTTCAAATCCAACTGAAATGTCTTTTTCTGTTTCAGTACCATAAATATGACCCACCAATTTTCCTAATGTTTTATTCCTTTTAGAATTTGCAACATAATAATCAAGTTTTCCATCTTGATAAATAAAGAATTTTTTCATTTTACTATTCACTTAACCAATAGTGAGAGGTTTTAATTATTATTTATACAAAGATAATATGTTCAACCCAATTAAACTCATATTTATTTATGTTATACAACAGGTTTTTACTTTGGTCAAAAATTGGTCGGATATTTTTTGAGATTTAGGGGTGAAGGGAAAAAGATTTTACGTTTTTGACCCCGAATTTTTAAGCGGCATAGCGCATATTAACATTGTTAATAAATACCCTAAGCACCCCTCCCTTCCAAATCTTTATTTTAACAATCTTTAACTATAATATATGCAATAATGTTTGGTCAATCGAAATGATATGTGTATCTTTACATCAACAAAGAAACAAACTAACATGTTGATCAACAAAAAGTTTAACATATTAAATTGAATCTTTTAACACAAATACTTTTCATATATCAATTCAATATATTATCTTTGTGTCATACTAATCAACTAAAACAAACGCCTTATGAAACTCTTTACAACTAAACAACTTACCGGACTTATAGCAGTAGCAGTAGTATTGATCACTGTAGTAGCATTGCTTGTAACAGGTAACTTTGCTTATCTAAACTAATACCGGGTGCAGCCTATTAGATTAGGCGCATTCACAATAACAAAGTTCTTTGACATGATGAACATAGGTTGCGAAAGGAAGCAACTAAAGAACATAGGTGACCGCTTCAGTGAAATGCTGTTATAGGTCAATTAAAAACATAGGGTGACAACCTTCAGTGCAATGCTGTTAACCGTACAACATAGTGTTGTTTACTTCGGTGAAATGCCGTAATAGAACAAAGTAAGAGATAGGCGGTTGGTTCTGCCTATCTATACGATGCTCAATGTTGAGCAACTAACAACTATTATTATGATTCACATAACAGACATTAAGCCCGACACACGTATACAGCTACAATGCGGTATAGTGATGTCAATTGATGCAATGGAGCACATAGGAAGCAGGACATTTGTTCTGTGCACTATGGATAACGGTACTGAAGAGGGTCATAGGATTGATATTAATGACTCTGTATTATTCTTTAATGAAAATAAATCTATATTATTATGACAAAAGATCAATTATATGTGCACACCGCTATTAATGGCAGGAGTAACTCTGTTACAAATCCAATTGAAAAGGAAGTATTAAGGAGCACCGTTGAAAAATGGGACACAGGAAAGAACATGTATCCTTATAAAGTTTGGGTGTTATACGGAACAAATAAAGACCAGTTATGACCCTCGAAAAGCTTATCTTTATATCGATAGAATTATTTATTATAGCATACTTCATCAAGTGTGCAGTTGTTAAAATTAAAAAGTTTATTAAATATTTTAAAGAAGACTAATATTATGAAAACAGTTAAATTCCTTGCACCAAATCAATGTTATTTTTTCAGTGATAACAAAATTGTATTCCAGTCTTACGATACAATTGTTTGTACTATTGAAAATGGGAAAGTACAAATCACTGAAGGACAACCGCAAAGTAATACGACCGCAAAATGGTTAAACAGATTTTTGGAGTTACACGTTGGTATTAACAATTATAAAAATATAGACAAATGAAAGCAATTAACGGATTATCAAAAGTGTTTTTCGGAGTAAGAAAATCAGATAACGAACGTATTTATTTATCAAAACCATCATGGGATTGTTCGTGGTATTGGGGATTCGGCTATTTAGGAAATAGAAATGAACATTATCATTTATCAGGATACGCAAACGGTAAAAACGTGTACGATGCTTTGTTGGCTGATTATGATTTAAACGAAAAGATAAAAGAAAATTTGTGGGTTTTTGTTGAGTTGGTTACAACTGCATACACGCTAAAAGAAACGGCTGAGGTGCTTGGCAGGGGTGGGAGTCATTACACTACTAACCCCTGTAAATCTATTATAATTAACGAGGTAGAAACTAAACGTATTAACGAAGATGTACTACCTGCTATCTTTAACGAAATAGGTAGAATTATTGAATAGAACTTTAACCCGTCGAAATTCACCGTACATGAGTGAACAACAAATCAATCGAATTGGTTAAAGCATTACTTTAAATCTTGTATTTTAATGGACTGAAATACAGTAACAAACAACAAACTAAAAAAATCCGTTCAAAGCGGAAAAAATCATGAAAACGAATGAAAATGTAACAATCGAAATAACGGGGAATAAATTAACAGTAAAGCAATTATGTTTTCCGACCTACACGTTTGAAGTAAAAGAAAAAGCACCCGCAGGATATCACATTTGGAATATAGGGCACAATATGCCGGCTGAATACACCCCGTATTGTAAGTATTTACATGACTTAAATATAGATCCTACAAGTTTAGTAGCTGTACTAAAATAAATAAAATGACATCTAATCAATTATTTGTACACACTGCTATTAATGGCAGGCAGAATGCTATTGTAGACCGCGACGAAAAAGAAATACTAAATCTAACTGTCGCTAAATGGGACAAAGGAAAGAATATGTATCCGTATAAGGTCTGGGTGCTTTATGGTACGCACAAAGATTCTATTTAATATAATCACACAACTTTAAATTAAACCCTCTTAAAACGCTTTAAAATCAATATAGACAAAATCTATAACATCCAAACAATTATGGAAACAAACTATATTCAAGTAGGCTGCTATGTCTACATATTTGACACAAACAGGATTATTAAGGGTCAACAATGGCCTGTATTGATGAAATTCAATTTAAACTAAAAATAAAAGCCGACAATATGAAAACGAATAAGATATTTTCCCAAACCCAGTACGATATTGCCCGACTTCAAAATGAAAGAATACAATACCAAAACAATAAAACAAATTGGGTTGACTTTGATACATTCGGAATGGATATTAATTTTGTAGGTAAGACTGGAGTTATTGCAACTAAGCATGTAAATGACTGGAAAAGTTATACGTATAAAGATTTATGTAAGAAATTTGATGAAATAGATGTTGATTCCTCTAAAATGTACTTTGATTCATAGACCTTTATCCATTTATTTTGATTATCTTTGTATCAAATTACTGTCTCACATAGTAATTAACCCTTTAAAAGCCCTTTTTGATTTAATTCGCAGTGAGACACGGATTATTTTGATTAGGGCTTAATTTATATATTCTTATGAAAAAACAAAAAATACAAGAAAATTGGCGTACTATCCCAGATTACAATGGTTATTTGTTAAGTGATTTAGGACGTGTTAGGACAATAGAAGGCGTATTTATAGAGACTTATAACGGGTTTGTCATGCTCGAATTAGAACAGTACTCAATTGCTGATTTAGTACAAAAAACATTCGTAAAAGAAAAGCCAGCAAATGCTGGTCATAACGATATTTTAAACGGCTCATTTACGCTACGTTTCAAACATTATGTACTAACACCAACCTCAACACCTGATTTGTCTTCTGATGGTCTTAAAATGTGGTTTACTGACTATGGATTTGTGTGCGTCGCGCCTCAAAGAAGTTTTCCGGTTGGTAATTGTAGATTTATATTCCCTTATGCAGTAACAGGGGATAGGGCGTATTTGTGCCCATTTGAGGAAATAACGGAAGGATCATATAGAATGCCTCGTAATTCGGGGACTGTTCAAATTTCGACCAACAAACGACCTGTACCGCTTCGGCAGGCAATAGCAATTATTTACAAAGAGTTCAATAAAGCGGTTAAGGATCATTCTCGTATTACTCCCGATACTAAATTACTAAAAAGCTATGCTTCTAACGCTGTTTTAAGTACTATAGGGAGATTAACTCCCGTATGTACTCACAATGATACTGTTTATATTATTTATGTCGATTACAAAAGCCTACGTGCTGAATACAGGGAATTAATTTCAAAGCAGGACGTTTTTAAAATATATGAGTTCGTTTCCGTACAGTCAAATTTACTGTGGGAAAAATCATTTGGCTTTACCAAGGAATCATTCTTAAAATTGGTAGAAACTGCTGATAAATAATATGTTATCTAATAATACCAAATAGGAAATAAAAATAAAAAATGAGAAGTGCTTATATATTAAATACTTATCTACATTTAACTACATATACTATATTTTCGACACATAAAAATCAAACTTCTACACTTTTTATAGTTTTATTTTTATTTTTCAGCCCTATTTTATTACAACATTTTGCCTCTCTTATCTTTTATTAACTCTACTCTTTAATTACTATCTAATATAATAAATAATATAAATTTTATATAGTATATATATTTATAGTATATATTATTATTTATAGTTAAGTATTTGATTTAGAGTATAGTTAATAAATATAGAATGCAGTTACTATAATGTAATTTAACTTATTTTAAGGATAGTTGTTAATGAAATATAATTATTCCACTAACTATCAAATTACCAAATCATTACAACTAAAATCTAAAGTATAATAAAAGCTAACTAATTGATATTCATCAATGTTAATTGAATTAACCTTTAAGTGCCGTATATTGCCAATAACCAACTAACTTGATCAATCTTACATTCATTTGATTATCCTTACTAAATCATACTTGAATAACAAATATCATTAATCAAGTATATTAATAAGTGTTTACGGGATTTACTCTGAAATCTTTAAAATACATTAAATCGTAATAGGTAAGAATAATCAAAACAACTATATCTATAATCAAGTTTTGCCATATAACTAATCAAGTTTATTTAAGTATAATCAAAATAACTTGATTGTTTTAATTATTATTAACTTGAATGGTCTTTATCAATAATCAAATAAGCATTATCTTTGCCATTATTAATTTAAAAACGTAACAAAATGAGTAACGAAACAAATCATGGCGGTAAAAGGGAAGGTGCAGGACAAGAGCCAAAAGAACCACGCAAAACACTGCATAGAAATATACCTATAAGTCAGTATGATAGAATGGCAGAATCAATCGATGCCTTCTTAGAAAAATATCGAAAAAAGGAAATTGAAAACAGAGAGGCTATACATCCTGCCAGAAAAAAGAATTACGATCAGGAAATGCTTAAAAAAATAATGGATGATGGTTGGTCAGTAAAAACATCTACAACGTCCTATTTCGCCTCTAAAAGTGCGGATGAGATTGTACAAGGGGAGACTATTTGTGATTTGTTTGAAGCGATATATGGGGCAAGGGAATATAACAAGTATTTGAAACAAATTAAAAGGCACTAAAATGAGATACGAAAACGACAGAGCAGATTATGAGTTTATGACCAAACTAAGAGCCTTAGAAGCTCAAAGATGGAAGGATCTGGAGGTGGCACACGCCAAGCGATTAGAGGATGAAAGGTTAGCCAAGATAGAAGATGAAAAATTGAGACTATCAGAAATTTTCGAACAAGAGAAAGCAGCACTTTTGGAAATTGCCGAACAGGAAATGAAAAGAGCAACAGAAGCTAAAATAAAGCTTGAGCTCGAAAAGGAGGAACGCAGGGTTTACGCAGAGAGAATGATAAAAATTGAGAGAGAAGCAGCGGAGAAAAAGATAAAAGATATGACCGATAAAATGACTAACGATGGCTATATTATAAGTAGGAATGATCTTAGAAGTATAACGTCTATTTATTACGCTACTAAAGATGGAATTACAATACATGCAACTCCACTTTGTTGCTTATTTGAAAAGATTTATGGAACGAGTTATTAAAATCGAGTTATTAAACTTAAAAAGAAAGAGAGGCTTTTATCAAATACATGGGTTCAAAAAACAGGATAGCAAAATACATCCTGCCTATAATTTTAGAGAACAGAAAAGAAGGACAGTGGTATGTAGAGCCGTTTTGCGGTGGTTGTAATACGTTGGATAAAGTAACAGATAATCGGGTAGGCTGTGATAGTAACTTAAACGTGATCAATGCTATGATAGCTATCAGGGACTGTATTTGTGATTTACCACAAGACAATAAACAATTTACCGAAGAAGACTATAAAAATTTAAGGTCTGGCGATTATAAATATAAAGGTTATGCGGGCTTTGCATTCAGTTATGGCGGTAAATGGATGGGTGGATGGTGTAGGGATGGATTAGATAGCCGTGATTATGTGGCTGAATCGTACAGAAACGCACTAAATCAGTCTCCATTATTACAAGGTGTACAATTAGTCCACAAATCATATTTAGACCTTAAATTCAAGCAAAACTGTATCATTTATTGTGATCCTCCATATTTTGGCAGTACCGGATACAAAGACAAATTTAACCATACCGAATTTTGGGACTGGTGTAGACAAATGAAAGCCGAAGGACATACCATATTTATAAGTGAATATAATGCACCTGACGACTTTAAATGTGTTTGGCAAAAAGAGCAGGTTAGCTCACTGACCAAAGACACAGGGAGTAAAAGAGCGATAGAAAAATTATTTACTATTTAAACCAATAAAATTTAGTATTATGATACCAGAAATTATTAAACAATGGGAAGAAAACAAGCATAAGCTTGAAGAGTATTTCAGAACCACAAAGCAAGAAGAGTATTCTAATTATAAGGATATTGTAAAAGCGTTATTTTATTGTTGCATCGGAGAATTTAATGTCGATAAAATGACCGTTATCGATGATGGAGATTATCAAGGAACGCAAATTTTTATTATCCCAAAAGGTTGCTACCAACCATCAGTAGATGACTATATCGTTACGGATACTTATTACGGGTCGTGTTCAGGTTGCGACACTTTGCAGGCTATATGCTCTTATGAATACGAAGAACTACCTTCAGAGTCACAAGTCAAAGATTATATGACTTTGGCACTACATTTAGTTCAAAGATTACACCGGCTTTCCATACCTTAACCACCATGAACAACATCCGACAACCATACGCCGAGAGAAATCATAAACAGTATACAGAAGGCGTACACAGATTTAATTTAGATTGGATAGTTTATATCCCCAAGCAATTAAAAGGGCACACAACTCCTTGTATCGTTGCGGATAGGAAGTTTAAAGATAAGGGAGCAGCAGATATTTATTATAAATCAATTAAAAATGCAAATCCAACTAACAGACAAATCTAATTTTTATCAGTATGTCGATAGTGACGTACTTAACCAATTAATAATAGCAATATGAAAAAGACTATTGAAATTACGACAACAAGAAAAAAGGAAGTTGAAATTATATTCCCGTTATATACAAAAACGAATTGCCATTCTTTTTACTTTAAGAGCGAAAAAGAGCTTATATGTGTTACGCTGTCTACGCTTGGAAATAATATAGAATTGTTTTCAAATCCATTTGATTATATAGAATGGGCTAATGAAAGAAAGTCAAATCGCAAACAATTCATTAGAGCCTATAATTCAGCATTAAAATCAATCAATAAAATAATAGAACCATGAAAACACTAATCACTACGCTAATAATCTTAGCGTTATTATCAATCTTATTTTTCTTAATCAGAATCTATTTTAGCAAAGAGGTTGAAGAACCTGAAGAACAAATCAATTTCGAGTTTATCAAACCTGTATCATTAGCCGGAAGTATACGAGTATTTAGTCTATACGGTAATCATTTAGCCGACATTAGTTGCGATGGGTCTATTGTGTATATTAGCAGCAAATCTATCGGTCAACAGGCTGAGATTAGGTATATAATGGATAATTATAAAACGGTTTATAAACAGTTAGCACAATGAACAAACAATGATTTATGGCAATGAGTTTGCCTTTTGGATTAAAAGTAAAATGCGATAATTTAATATGCGGTTTAGTGTCTGTAAAGGTGTTAAATGACATGGTAGAAATTACATATCCAGAAAACCCAAGCATGCCATTTTCAAGACACAAAAACGTATATAAACCCATTCTTCACCCACTTTCCGACCTCACAAAACCGATTGAGCATAATGGTGAAAAGTTTGTACCGATGGTTGAATTAGGCAGAATATTTAAACTAAATGTTGCTGAGTATTGTGTTATAGAACAAAATATTAAATATAAAGAATTTGCACCCGATAACTTTAGATTTAGTGTAGTTATGCAGCTCATAGAATGGCATTTTGACATTGCATTTTTAATCGAAAAAGGAGAAGCGATTGACGTAAACACATTAAAAACAAACCCATACTTATGACACAACTATCGTTAAAAGAAGCAAAAAGACTCTCTATTATTAAATGGGAAGCACATGTAAAGGCGGGAGGATATGAGCCAAATCTGCCAAAAGAGTTAGCCCCATTAGCGGCTAGTTGCGGATTCTGCGAAAGGTGGAATAATATATGTAGCGGATGTGAATTTGGAAAATTAGCTGGTCGTTGTGCCAGTTGGGATAAGAGCGACTTGTTTTCGATATGGTACAATAAACCAAACATCGAAAACGCCCAATCCATTCTAAACATCATTAAATCTATACCCGATGAATAACGGAAAATTAGTATACATAGAAGGCTCAAAAGAAACCGTTCTCAAAAACGACGCTCCATTTGCCTTATTGCAAAGTATGAGATCAGAAATGATAAGAAAAGGATATGATAAATTAAAACTAAAAATTAGATATAAATGAAAATATTTAAGCCAGATTATAGATTTACAGTTCGTTGATTTATAGAAATTGCAGCAACGTTAGTGTCTATGTTGACAATGGGTATAATTAGACCGAGATGGTTATTTACTTATACTAAGAATAAAATGATCTTTAAATAAGTGTATTAAACAATCACTTTAAATAACAACACATAACTAATTGATTATGAACAAACAGCAAAAATTAGATAGACTGAAAAATGATGGATGGATAGTCACTGGATTTCCATTTAGAACCAAGCGTTTCGAAGCTCTAAAAAGAGGAGTAGAGATTAAAACTAAAAATATTTATAATTTACATAAACAAATATTTGGATATTAATATGCTAGAAATTTTAAAATTTTCAGTTTCTGGGTTCTGGATTTTTATTGGATGTTATTCAATTATTTCCTTATTCCTTTATTTCGTAATAAATGGAATACTTAGATTAGTATCCAGAACTTACAGGTTTTTCATTATTATGAAGTATGGTTATCCTCCTGAGCATTGCGATGCAGATGGAGACTTAAAAGTTAAGTCATGAAATTACGAGTTATCAAAACGCATTAGCGAATATATAATAGTTAAACATTCTATTTTATGTTATTAAACATGCATAGAGATTATTAATCAATTAAATTAAAGTATTATCTTTGTAAACACTAAAAATTAAACCAAGTGAAACTATTAAAAAATTCCACGTATCAAAATTTATTGAATGAAAATTCTGTATTATGCTCAGCCAATGCCAATTTAAAAAGTAATTTGGACATTATGTCGGATAAAGCCGTCAGACTAGAAAGAAAATTAATCAAAGTAGAAAAAGATTCTAAGATTTTAACAGAAGGAATAGTTAGAATTGAACAGGAGAAGTCGGAAATTAGAAAGATGTATGCGAACGAACTGCTAAAAAGAGAGCATGTAATATCAGACTTAGAAAAAGAACGCCTTTATGTCAATTTAACGAGAGATAAGAAAGGGGTGCTGCATTCGATTGTAAAGAAGGAAAAGGCAGTCAAAAAGCCAGTAATTGTTTTATCCGCAAAAGAGTTTGCTGAAAAGTATTTAGGAAAGCGGACTAAAACAGATATTGGAACAGGTAAAATTTGTGGCTACGATCCAACTGATTCTTCTATTTTGGTTGGGTTTGATGACAGTTTAAAAGGGCATGGTGGGTCAGCTTCTAATGGTGTTAAACTAAAAGAATATCCATCTTACTATTGGCAACATAAAGACTTAATTAAATTAGCAAATTAACCATGCCAAACTATTACGACAAGCACACCGCTACCGGATCGAGTCGCATTCAAAAAGTCAATCTCTCTATACAGGGAGAGATTGATTTAGAAGAAATACATAAAACGGATGTCGGAAAAATTCCGATACGAATAGATAAAAACACAATTAAATTAGTTAAAAATGGAAAATGAAATGAATTTAAGAGATCGAGTAATTAAAATGATCATGGATAGCCTTGGAGATGCACCAAAAACTGCTTACCAAATTAACAAAAAAACAGGGATCAACCTTACAACGGCTGCCCAGATAATTAACGGGAATTTTAATCCCACGTTTAATACACTTTTAGAAATGGAAAAGAAATATAGTGTAAAATAGTTACTATATGAAATAATTGTTGTATCTTTGCAACATTATTTTATTAAACTATTTATATTATGAGGACAAGAAATTTAAAAGGCGGAGTATTATGGCAAAGATGGAAATTTATACCAGATTATGAAGGGTATTATCGGTGTAGTTCTTTAGGCAGGGTTAGGAGCGTTGGCCGAGTAATTATAAGGTCGAATGGAGCTTCGCAAATAATACATGATCGAATTCTAAGCGGATGGGTGTCGACTGGTTATCCGATGGTTACTTTATGTATTGGAGGCACCCATAAGGCAATGCACATTCATCAATTAGTATCTATAACATTTTTGGGACATAAGCAATGCAAGTTTGATTTTATCGTTGATCACAAAGACGGAAACAAGAAAAAGAACTACTTGTCGAATTTGCAGATTGTAACCAGTAGGGAAAATACTTCTGTTTGTTTTATTTCGGGAAGGGAAAACTATATGTCTCAATTCGTTGGTGTAACATGGGACAAAAGTAGAGATAAATGGATGGCTCATATTAGAATAGGAAAATCAAGGAAAACAATTGGTAGATTCCTTACCGAAATAGAAGCCTCTAACGCATATCAAAATGAACTTTTAAAAATAAAATAATGTCCTCATCTGTAAAATGGAAGCAAGAGCATCCTGTATAAGCAAAGATAAATCAAAAGAAGTACAACGATAAGCATTGGGGTAAAAAATCGAATGGTGAGGCTAATATAGAGTCAATAGTGGATAATTTACTATCTGGTAATATGTCAGTATTGGATGTAGAAGTGGCTTATGGTAAAATCAATAATTTAATAATCAAATCAATAATTTAATAATCAAATCAAAATGAAACAAGAATTTAATATAAAAGTATCCATTGAGCAAATTGAAAATAAGATTGTGACGGAGTTTGAATGTTCTCCCAAAAAATATAAAGACGGGGATATTGTATTGGTAAATTGGGATTATGCACACGATGCGCCAGCTATATTAAAAGATTATAATATGGGGTCTTGTCATGTCGCAATAGCCACAGATAAGGATAATATACCCATATATAACCATAGCATAACAAATACAAATATAATCTGCTATGCCACTCCACACGAAAAACAACTCCTATTCGATGCCTTAGAAAAAGCAGGAAAACGATGGAATGCTGAAACATTGCAAATTGAAGATTTAAAAGTTGAGCCAAAGGTTGGGGATTACGTGAAACTGATCTACGGCGATGAGGAAGATTGCATATATTGTAGAATATTATCAATAAATAGCAAACAAATCGTATCTAAATCATCTTTCGCTCCTAAGGAGAACCGCTTAGATTGTCGAAGTTTTTGCAACTATTCTACATATAGGATATTGACAGAAGCTCAATTCCAATCCGAAGTAAACTCTTTAGGTTTTGAATATGATTTTAAGAATAATACGTTTAATGAGTTGAGATGGGAGCCGAAAGAAGGAGAAAGATGCTTCGAGCTGTCTATATTTTTAAATGAGCTTTGCGTAGTTGAAATTTTATATGACTCAAGGTATCATAAAAAGTCATATGACGAAGGCAGGACGTTTAAAACCAGACTTGAATGCGAATCAGCAATTGAAAAAATAAAAGAAATATTAAAAAGCAAATAAAACTTCGATATATCAAAATAATTCACTATCTTTGCATAATATAATTACGGTCTGACACTTAGTAATTAACAATTTAAAGCCTCATTGCATGGATATAGAAAGTCAGACCTCTATTGAAATCTTTGGGGCTATTTTATTATTATGAAACGAAACTTAGTAAAAGGTTATTTGTGGCAAAGGTGGAAGGATATACCAGATTATGAAGGGTATTATCGGTGTAGTAGCTTAGGGAATGTTAAAAGCTTAAATAGAACTATAATTAGAAGCGACCTAAGGATAAGTAATATAAAAGAAAAAATACTTAAGCCAGCACTCACTAAAAAAGGGTATCTCATGGTCGTATTATGTGTCAATAGTAAAAATGTATCTCTTCAAATACAACAGTTAGTCGCAATTACCTTTCTTGGTCATATTAGCTGTGGAAACAAAGTAATAGTAGATCATAAAAATGGAAACAAGGTAAAGAATTATGTATCTAATCTTCAAACAGTAACAAGCAGAGAAAATAATACAGTTTGTTTTAGAAAAAATAATGGAAAATACTCTTCTCAATATGTTGGTGTGTCATGGAATAACGGTCTTAATAAGTGGATGTCTCAAATTTACGTAAACGGGAAACATAAATATCTTGGCTTATTTGATTCGGAACTTGAAGCTTCGGAATCCTATCAAAAAGCATTAGAGCACGTTAAGATTGGATGCCCTGAAAGTTATTTGGAATCAATATCCCATAAATCTTCATCTACATACGTAGGGGTTTCTTGGTATAGAAAATTAAACAAATGGAGATCAGCTATACGTATTGATGGTAAAAAGAAACATCTTGGATACTTTTATTCAGAATCTGAGGCATCATCTAAATATCAAAATGAATTATTAAAATTAAATCAATTAAAATTAAACCAATAATGGAATCACCAAAAATTATTTCACTAACTCTAAATAGTAGATTTGGAGTTTTAGAAGCTCAGGAAGTTATTTTTACTCAGGATGTAAATCAACTTGTACAAATCAAAGGACAGGTCGGGCATGGAAAAAGTAGTGTAGGCAATGCTATTTCGGTAGGACTATCGGGAGGGTCAGAACGTGAAGTTCCATTAGACTTAAAGAAATTTGAGAATTTGGACATAGAAGAGCAGCTATCTTTCGGCGATGTTCCTGTATTCTTACACACTAAATATGAAGCAGGTAAACTATCATCATCTGTTTATATTAAAGACATAAATGGTAAGCGATGTGACAACCCAGTACTTGCTGGCTCAAAATTTACCGCCGCATCACTGCGTGATTTTCTAAAGACCGAGCTTACATTCGGTGTTGATGAATTTTTATCTGAAAATCCAAAAGTACAGTTTAATTGGATGACAAGTGTCTACAAGGACAAATTAAAAGATTGTGGAGTCATATTCGACAAGAAATCTCCATTATATGTTGGCTCAATCCTTTACGATTTGGAGCAAGCAAAAATGGATCGTTCACGTATCTACAACAAGGTAACCGAACTTAACGCATTTAAGACCAGATTGGAACAAGAAGGATATAAGGAAACTAACATTCCGGACTACATTAACGTTTCGCTTATCGAAGAGGAACAACGCTCGGCAACCAAAAAGTACTACGAGGAAATTCAATCAATTGACAAGGAAATTAGCGATCTTAGTATTCAGGCATCTCAATATAATTCAGTTATTGCAAATTATAATGCAACGCTGGAAACGCAAAAAAAACTCATAGATTCCGAGGAAGAAAAAAAAGTAAATGAATTTAACTCTGTAGTTCAAAAAGAAATAGACCTAAGAGAAGAAATTCGTGTTTGTGTTGATTTCTTAGTCAAAAATGGGTTCACTGGAGTTAAAGAACAATTTGAAAGTCTACCAACAATAAGAGATAAAAAAGAAATAATTCTAACAGTAATAACCAAGATTGAAAAAGATGAGAACAACAAATTTATTCGCGTTGGTAACTATACTCCTGAAGTTGATAGTGCATTCGTTGGCATATCTGATTTACGCACTGCTGGGGCTATTCTCATGGATAAAAAATCTAAAGTGATAGAACCTAAAGAAGAAGATTATAGGTCTCGTATTGAGTCTGCAAAGGGGGCTAATCGCATTGCTGAACGTTGGAGTATTTTCTTTGAACATCAAGAAGCGGATAACAAGGTAAAAGAAATTTTTAACCGTTACAGAAAAGTATTTACTACTATTGACTTAGGAGTTGCAGGGTTGAAGATGTCGTTACTTGGTGATGATTCGGATGAATCGAATGAAATTCGTACAACTTACAACGGAGAGCATGATACGGTACTATTCCATAACGAGAAGAAAGAAGCCCGCATTATATCGGCATATTCGCATACGCAAAGGAATGTATTGGCGGTATTACTTCAAATCTATTTGCTTGAAGAGAAACGCAAAAAAGGACAAGAAGGTCTGAGGTACATGTTTTTTGACGCTCCTATTGATTTAAAGACTCGTGATATTTTAATTGATATGCAGAAAAAGTATGATTTGCAGTTGATTACAACAACTACAGGGGATTTTGTTGTAGAGAATTTGAAAGAGGGTGAGATATTAATTGAGAATGGCTATTTACTTTCAAAAAAGATATAGTATTATGGAAAAAATTTTAAGAATTGAAGAATCTAACTTCAAAATTAATGAAAAGTCATACGGTGGATATGATGGGTATGAAATAGTAACCGATAAGCAAACAATTCGGATAGGAATATCTGATAGTCAATGCTGCTGTGAGGATTTCGGGTGCATAATCACAAATGATGAAATTTCAGAATTTATTAACGCAGAATTAATTGGAGTTTCAATTACCGATACTGCATTAAACAATAAAGAAATTGAAGAGCTTGAATGCTTGGATTGCGGTGGAGCTATGTTTGTAAATATAGAAACCAACAAGGGTCTACTTCAATTTGTTACCTACAACTCACACAACGGATATTACGGGCATGAAGCGGTATTAGTGAGCAAGCAACTTAATCATAATGAAGATTTATAACTATGTCTAACCTTAAACAACTCTTATCACAAATCCTCAAAATGCTCGAAAATAACGAGTGCTATTAAATATATTCCAATCGTGTTGGCTATGTAAAATATGTTCTTAAACATATAAATAAATTTGCATATAAATAAACTATGCAATATCTTTGCAAATATAATTGCAGGTTCGACAATACATGCAACTAACAAAATAAGCCCCTCTGTATGGAGATAAGATGTCGAACCCTTATCAAAGTCTTTGGGGCTAACTTATTTTAAAAATCCAATCAAATCAAAATGAGCAATCGAATTACAAAGTCAGAAGCTACACAAGTAGCAAAATTAATGGTGAATGATACCATCGACAAAAAACGTGTAGCGTTAAAAGAGAAAATGTCGGCATTAATTCTGCCTGTCGTTTTATCTTCAATCCCAAATGAAGTAAACGAAACGTTTATCAAATTTCCAAACTATTTTCAAACAGCCAAACAAGTTAATGCAGTTTTAAATGGCGGTGGGTCTGAAAACGTTGAATTATCTGTCAGATTCCCTTCAACAAACGAATGGTGTCCGGCAATTGAAACACCAAAAGAAATTTATTCAGAGATTTTGAAATTAAGCAATCAAAGATCAAAGTTGCGTGAAAAGTCAGATCAGATAAAAAATAATATTTACGAAACACTTGTTTCACTCGCTACATATAAAAAGATTAAAGACCAATTCCCAGAAGCGTATAAATATATACCTATTGAATGGTTATCAGAGTCTTTTACTACTCTCGCATTACCAATTGAAGAATTGACCAAGGAACTTGAAAAATATAAATAGTCATGAACCACAAACCAAGAAACATCTTAATTCTAAAAGGAAATGGACAACCATTAAAAGCCGTAAAATCAGGTCGTAATGAATTATGCTCATGTGGATCAGGGAGAAAATCGAAAAAGTGTTGTGATAAAGAGACTCAATACTTTAAAACAAAATAATTATGTCAGAAGAAATAACAGTAGGCAGTAAGGTTATTGTATGTGGAGAATTAGAGACCACTATAACTAAAATAGAAGGAGATGAATACTATTTTCTTGATTCCGATGGTAAAGAATGGAAAGAAACAACTGACGCAATAGAATTAATAGTAACTATTTAATAATCAAACACTTATGGAAGTCAACATTGATGCATTTAAGTATCGCAAGTCAACGCACCTCGCAAGTATCGATATAAGGGAGATCATACGAGAAAAAGGAGAATGCGTTCTTACTATAAAACTCGCCTATTACGAAAAAGGCGTAAATGTAAACGGCAAAAAGCAAGACGGGTATTTTATCCGCTTTGAAGAACCGCTAAAAGAATTTATGCCAAACTCAGGTAATCGTAAAATTATAGCCAACATTGTTAAAGAGAAATTAAATATCCCGTTAACTGAAGCTATGATAATAAGCACGTGGACAGGACTTAAAATTAAATTGCTTTTTGACCCGAATAGAACGTTTGCAGGTGAAGTAACGGGTGGTATTTTAGTTGATAGAACATATCAAGAAGCACCTAAAAAGACTCTCGAAGAAGCATTAGATGCTTTTAAGTCGGTGAGTAGCAGGGAATCGTTCGTTGTTGCTATGACTGACTTTAAGGAGTTTATGCAGAATGAAACAGTATTAACAGAGTGTAAAGAGTTAGCAGTTAAATATCCTAATACAGAGAAGAAATGAAAATAATAGATATTGAAAAAGTATTAGATGAACAATGGAAAGTCTCAACTCAAGTATCTGATAAATTTGAAAATTTGGGTACCTTAATAAGCAATATCATAGGAGTTGAGTCTGGGAGATGCTTTGGGCTGGGAGTTAATTTTGCAGAAACAGAACTACAAAATTTAGCAATTGAGTTTGCAAGTTTCATTGGAGACCATCACTACAGATATAATCAAAACATGCTATTTTGGTTTAGTGATAGAAGTAAATATACATTGACTACATCCGAATTATTCACCAAATTTATAACCGAAAGAAACAAATGAAAATCTACAAAGAATTACAACAAGGATCTCAACCTTGGTTAGAAATCAAACACGAAAAAGTAGGCGGTTCACGACTTGCAAAGATTATGACAAAGTTAGATAAATCAGTTCGTGAATGTTCTGAATACTATGCTATACTTGCCGAACACATGGAGGATTTTGATCCATTCGAAGTCAATTTTCAAAGTGTGGCTATGGCTCGTGGCAATGAATTTGAACCATTAGCCCGCAAAGAATACGAACGTATATACGGAGTTAAAGTTGAGCAATACGGATGGATTCAAAGCGATGAAATTAAAATAGCTGGCATTTCGCCTGATGGTCATATACCTTCACTTGATAAGGCAATAGAAATTAAATGTCCATCGGATAATACTCACGTAATGTATATGCTTAATCCTGCTGCATTTTTAGAGGAGTATTGTTGGCAAATTGTTCATAACTTCTTAGTAATTGGAGTTAAGTCAGTAGATGGTATTTCATATCGACCTGAGAATAAAATAAAGCCAATGCTTGTTATTCCTGCTACAAAAGATACTTTAATTCAAATATCAAAAAAAGAATGTTACCCAATATCTTATTTGGTTGAGTTAGCTGAAAAAAGATTAATTGAATTAGAGATGTGTATTAAGGAGGATTTAGATAAATTAAATAAAGAGAATCAATTTTAAAAAAAACAATTTAAAAACAAATCAAAAATGCGAATTAACGGTAGAATTACAGTAGTCCTTCCATTACAAGAAGGTACAAGTGCAAAAGGAACTGCATGGAGTAAACAAACAGCAGTAGTAGAAGAATCAGAAGGTCAGTACCCTCAAAGTTTGGCATTCGATATGATGGGTGACAAAATCGTTGCTTTGACAGTTGGACAGCAAGTTGAAGTCGACTTTGATACAAAGTCTCGTGAATATCAAGGTAAGTATTTTAATAACGTGAATGCGTGGAAAGTGACGGTGGTAGGGCAAGTAGCTCCGGCAACAACTCAAACTACACCTACACCAGCAGAAAAAGATCTCCCTTTTTAACATTCATTAACTATGTACTACGAAATTAAAACCCAATACTCAAAAATTGGGGAGGATGGCAACCCTAAAAAAGTTAGCGAATCATTTTTAGCAGATGCTATTAGCTGCACGGATGCTGAATTAATCGTAACGAAAGAAGTCCAGCCATTTAGTAACGGAGAGTTTAAAATCAAAAATATCCGTGAAACTACAATTGCTGAATTATTTCAACGTGATTTAGAAGGTAAGTGGTATGCGTGTAGGCTAAATGCCTTATCCGTAGACGATAAAGGAAATGAAAAGAAGTTTCCTGTACTCATATATGTGAAAGCTACAGAGGTAAAGGATGCAGAAAGTTTCGTTATGCTCCAACTTAAAAAGTCAGTTCAGGAATGGGTGATAGTATCTGTTGTTGAAACTAAAATTATTGATGTATTTACTAAATAATTAATCAATCCCCGAATCGTAATGGTTCGGGGTAAATAACCTCAGAAATGATTTGTATCCAATGTGGGCTAAAACAATCAGAAAAAGGTAGCAGGAAATGCAACTCATGCAACTACAAACAAAAGAAGAAATCAAACCCAATAAGAATAGCCTATACATCACTTAAAGGACATGCTAAAGAACGGGGAAAGGATTTTAATTTGACCATTAAGCAGTTTGAAGAATTTTGTATAAAATCAAACTACTTAAATTGTCGTGGAATTGAAAAGTTTAGTTATCACATTGATAGAATAGAGGAAACAAAGGGTTACGAAGTTGGGAATTTGCAGCTACTAACTAATATCCAAAATGTTAGAAAATACATTAAGTTTGTCGAGATAAATCAACACGGAACTAAGATTTTTAAGACGCAAGTTGCGGTTAATTTAAAAGAAATACGTACTGATGCACCTTTTTAAAATAAAGTTATGGCTAAGAATAGTTTAGATGTCACTTATTGCAAAGACTGCCCAAACGGTGGAGAAATAAAAAACTTTCTCGTTAAATGCAAGGTGGATGGCAGTTGGAATCATAGTATTGTTAATTGTAGAAAAATAGCCGATGATAACTCTAAGACCGTATCAACAAGAAATCGAAAATAAAATTTACGAAAAGTGGAATGAGAAGTCAAATGTACGAGATGGTAACAAGAAAAGTTTATTGGTTCAACTTGGAACAGGTGGAGGGAAAACGGTAATTTTCAGCGATATAGCTAAAAAGGCGCAGAAAAAAGGTTCGGTAGTTCTTGTTCTTACACATAGGGAAGAATTACTTTCTCAAACAAGTGGTACGCTCGTAAAATTTGGTTTATTCCCTGATTTAATTACCAGAGATACTAAATATCCGCCAAAAGGTAGTTTGATAGTAGGTATGGTTGAGACTGTGATTCGTAGATTATCTAAACCTGAATGGTTATCGTGGTACTCAACTGTAACGCTATGCATCTTAGATGAAGCCCATGAACAACTATTCAATCGTATATTCGACATTCCAGCGACTAAGGATAAGTTCGTATTAGGATTTACTGCTACACCTGAAAGGAATGGGAAACAGAGACAATTGAAAGCTGACTATGAAGATATGGTCGAGGTTTCGGATGTCCAACAGTTAATTAATCTTGGCTATCTTGTCCCAGATAAATACTACTCAATTCCTGTCGACATGAAAGGTGTTTCAGTAAAACAAGGGGAGTTCGACTCTTCAGAGATGTTCAACCGATATAATAAATCCGAACTTTATTCAGGAGTTATCGACAATTGGAAGCGACTTTGCCCGAACACAATTACCTTAGTATTTTGTTGTAATATACAGCATTCAATCAATACTTGTAAAGCACTAAACGATGCAGGAATAAAATCAAAGTTCATTGTATCTGATTTGGCAAAGCCACAAGTACCTGATGAAAAGGCAACTAAAGGAGATATTGCAAAATATAACATTAAAGTTTTGGAATATGAGAATTATTTAGTTAGCTTTGAATCCTTTTCCGGTAAAAGAAAAGATGTCATACAACAGTGGAAAGATGGCGAATTTTACGTATTAATAAACGCCGGAATTGCCACCACAGGGTTCGATCACCCACCTATTGAAACAGTAATCATAAACAGAGCTACAATGTCCAAGAATTTGTTAATGCAAATGATTGGAAGAGGTAGTAGAATCTTCAAAAACAAACAATTCTTTTATCTTATTGATTTTGGAAATAATTGTGAGCGACTTACTTGCTATTATAGATTATGCCATGAATGGTCTTTGACTCACGAGGAGTCTAAGAGTACCGGAGATGGTGTAGGTACAGTAAAGGATTGTCCTCAATGTGGAAGATTAGTCCATGCCAGTGTAAGAGTTTGTCCGTGCGGCTATGTTTTTCCAATCACTCACGAACAAAAAATAGTTGATTTAGTCGAAATAAGTTATTCGGAAGCTGTAAAAAAACTTGAATCAATTAAAGATTACGAAATCTATTCTGAAGCAAAAGGGTATTCAAAAAATTGGCTATTTAGGCAAGTATTTATTAAATACGGTAAAGATGGTCTAATCGAATATGCTAAAACTCATAACTTTCCGCAAAATTGGGTTTACATACAAATTGCGAGATATAATGCGCAGGGATTAAGAAAATAAAAAAACATACTATTATGAAATACGAAGTAAAAGGACTTAATAATTTAAGTAAACAGTTTTCAGACTTTCAAATAAAAATGGGATTCACTGATTCAAACGTAACACAAAGGTTAATGCTTGTGATTTCAGAGGTTTCAGAGGCTTTTGAGGCTTACAGAAAAGATAATTATGCTAAATTGAACCCGTTTTTAAATAAAACTCTGTATAGCGTTATTTCAGACTTACCGTGCTGTGAATTAAATAACAAAGAATATAAAGATTTATTTGAATCTGAAATAAAAGATACTTTTGAGGATGAAATAGCAGATACCGTGATACGGTTGTTGGCCATTTGTGGAGAGAGAGGTATTGATATTGAAAATCATATAATCTCGAAAATGAAATATAATGAAATGAGAGGATTTAAGTATGGTGGTAAAAAGTTTTAGGTAAATTTTGTTTTTATTTTATAACTTTTAATTTTACTATCATGCCAAACTTAATTCAAACAGCCAAATCCTACATCAATCTCGGCTACTCAGTCGCTCCAATAAAAAAAGGACTAAAAAGACCAGCCTTAGAAACATGGAAGCGTTTACAATCATTCATACTTACATCGGAAGAGATAGATAGAGCCTTTGACGGTGACTACAATATATGTATGATTTTTGGTAAAGTATCAGGAAATTTAGAATGCTTAGACTTTGATAATCACCTTGGTAATGCATCAAATCTATTTTTAAGCTTTAAGTCAATAATAGACACCTTTAACTTACCGTATGAGACTACAAGGTCGGGTGGCTTCCACGTCTTTTATCGCTGTGAAGAGCCAATCGAAGGAAGCCGAAAATTAGCAATGGCTTATGACCCTGTGGCTGGTAGACCTACCGCCTTGATTGAAACAAAAGGCGAAGGTGGAATTACGGTCATTTCCCCATCGGATGACTACATAATGCAGGCTGGTTCTTTTGCAGAGATGCCAATTATAACCAAAGAAGAAAGAGACTTTATTATTACTGAATGCCAAAAGTATAACGAGATAATTGAGAAAGAATACGAACAGCCAGCAAGTATTACTGAAACTAATAATTACGGAGTAGGTGATAAGGTAGGTGACAGATATAATTCATCATCTCATGCAGTCAATGAATGTAGGCAACTACTTATCCAAAACGGTTGGACATTTGCAAAGGATGGTATAAACTGTGCAAGACCAGATAAGAAATTATCCGATGGGATATCTGCTACACTTGGAAAAGTAGTTTCTCGTGCTGGAATACCGCAATTCTATGTTTTTAGTTCCAATGCACATCCTTTTGAAGAGAATCGAGGCTATACACCATTAGCAGTAAGGACTACTTTAGCTTATGCCGGAGATTATACTCAATCGGTTATTGAACTTGCAAAAGAAGAAGGAACATACAAAGAACCGAGAGAAGTAATGAAAACTATAAAACGAGTTGAATTTCCACCTATAAAAGTAGAAATGAAAGATGATAACGTGAACATACCGAGCTTTATTCTTGAAACAGAGAATAAAATAAAGAACATTGATTCAAGGATGGGTGTTAGCGGTGAAGTGAGTCCATTAAAAAAGAAGCCTAAGATTGACCATGCAGAAGAGTTTCTTAATGAAAGATACGACTTTAGGGTAGATGTCATTTCAAACAAGGTAGAGTACAAACAAAAGGACTCATTAAATGATTGGACAATTTGTAACGAAAGCACTTTGTATCGTCATTTACAACATAACGGAATTGATTTTCGCAAAGATGCTATTAGCTGTTTAATGGGTTCAGATTACGTTCCAGAATATAACCCATTTAAAAAATACTTTAATTCACTTGCAGAATGGGACGGCGTGAATTATTTTGAACGATTAGCCGATTATGTAACTACAGACGATAGAAGATTTTTTGTAACGATGATGGAAAAACATTTTGTTCGAGCCATAAAATGCGCATTAGAGGATGGATTCTATAATCGGGTAGTTATTGTATTTCAAAATAGAATACAAGAGAACGGAAAATCAAGGCTTGTAAGGTATCTTAATCCATTTGGAGATAAATACTATTCAGAGCAACCACTAGGACCTACTAAAGATACGCAGATAGCTTTAACAAGAACGTTTTTGTATAACTTAGATGACTTAGATGATTTTAAAAAGGTCGGAGGACTTGGAAAATTAAAAAGTATCTTGGCTAAGTACTCTGTTAATGAAAGGCTCCCATACGGTAAACAGGAGGTATTACTATATAGGCACTGTACTTTTTTTGGTAGCTCTAATTTAGATGAGTTTTTAGAGGACGATGTAAATACCAGATGGCTTCCATTTAAAGTAAAGGGCATTGACCAAAATTTATTTACAGAATTAAATATAAATAAGCTATGGGAACAGGCGTGGGCAAAATACAACAATCCAGATTATTTTAATTGGGATTTGACAATAGAAGAAAAGCAGATACGTGAGGAGCGTAATTTACTTTATAAGGTAACGGTTCTCGAGGCTCAAATCTTAGCTGAACATTTCAGACCCCCTATTGACAATCCAAATAAAACATTGACACTTACTCAAATTTCAAAAGGAATAGCGTTTTATGCCGGATACGCAAGAGTAAATACAGACCTTACACATATTCAGGATATTTTAGGTAGTATGGGATTTGAGCCTGAAACGAGGTTAATAATGAATACATATATTAAGAGTTATCATATTGAGTTAATGACAGAAACGGATATAAATTTATAAAGATTATGAACAAGACATTAAATGAGATTTCAAAAGAAGTTTACGACGCTAATAAATTAAAAGGGTTTGATGTAAAAGAATGTAACATAGGTCAAACCCTTATATTAGTAGTAACAGAGCTTGCAGAAGCTTTAGAAGCTGATAGAAAAGACAGAAGAGTGGATATAAACGATACCAAAAATCTAACTAATGGATATACTATTAGCGGAAATTTAAGCGTTTATACAAAACAAGGGAAAACAGAGAAATTCATAGAGCTTTTCAAAGAAAAAGTAAAAGATACTTTTGAGGACGAAATAGCAGACGCTCTTATTAGACTTTTTGATTTAGTAGGTGCTTTAGAAATAAACATAGATAGACACATAGAATTAAAAAGACAATTTAATGCTACTCGTGAATATAAACACGGTAAAAAGTATTGATTATGACCAAACACCTCAACCCTCTTCCCGAAAACATCCACGTTATTCAGGAAGAAAATAGCACAGTAATTCAGTACGATGCAATATGCGAAGGCAAAAGAAAATTCTGCCAATACTTCTTTAGTGGATTATATGAATTTGAGAGTATCAATGGACAAGAAATCACTTTAAGAGAAATGGTATGAAAGAGAAAGTTTATGCAGTAATGAGAATTGATAGCAAATTACAGTTAGCCGATACTGAGATTGATTGTAATTTGCCTGAAGGTTGCTACGTTATACCTTGCTTTTCTGATTACGAAAAAGCAAAGGAAGTAGCAGGAGATAGATTGGAAATAGTTGAATTTGAAAAATCTGAATAATATGGAACTCGAACAAGGTCGCTCCTTACAGCAAAAGCACAATAATTTAAAGACAATTGTGTAGCACTTTTAATTTTAGTAGTATTAATAATTTTATACGAGATATTGAAATGAAATGTATAACAATTAAACAGCCATGGGCTTCGCTAATTTGCGAAGGGATTAAAAATGTAGAAAATAGGACATGGAAAACTAAAGTTCGTGGTAGAGTTTTAATCCATGCATCAAGTCAATCGTGGATATGGAATAAGGTTTTAAATTATATGACTATTGAAAGATGTAAAGTTTTTGAAAAGTTTGGATTTACGGGAACGTGGCTTAGAAATTTGCCTACGGGTAAGATTATCGGTTCAGTAGAAATAGTCGATTGTACAGTTAACTATGATAGTATCTGGGCTGATAAGACAGATGATGAACATGTTAGATTCGACTATGGTAAAACATACAATTGGGTACTTGCTAATCCTGTCCTTTTTGACAAGCCGATTCTAGCAAAAGGTAAACTTAGTTTTTGGGATTTTGATATGGAATCTATTAATAAATAAAATAAAACACTATGTATTATAACGAAAATTTTTATGACGAATTATCCGACTTAGTAGCGGATATTGATTTAGACATGCTAAAAGTAGGCGATATTATAACAGTAGAAGATTGTGATTTAGAGCCGATAGGAGTTTTATCTTCAGAGCTTTTAATGGAATTTCTAACAGATAAGTGGGAAGATAGGCAATCGGAAAACGGAGACGAATGGATAAAAGTAGAAAAGATACTTAAGGAATGGATAGACTTCGAGACTATAACTAAGGAATTACCTAAACTTTGGTATCCTAACGGAAAAGAAATCACATTTACTTATGAGCAAATAATGGAGGCTTCTGAATGAAAAAAGTAATCCTTGAATCTCCTTTTGCAGGCGATATAGCACGAAACATAGAATACGCAAGACAATGTATGCTTGACTGCTTAATGCGTAATGAGAGCCCTATTGTGAGTCATTTACTCTATACGCAAGTATTAGATGATAAAATACCCGAAGATAGGAGGCTTGGTATTGATGCTGGGTTAGCATGGATAGATGCTGCTGATAAACACGTGTTTTATATTGATTATGGATATTCAAATGGAATGAATTATGCTAAAGAATATGCAATAAAGAATGGTATTGTAATTGAAGAAAGGAAGATATTATGAAGCCACTAGAACTTGAAGATTTAGAAAATAAAACATGGGGTGAGATAGTTAGGTATTATAAACCTGAATCAACAGACGAAGAAGTTGATTCTATATTATGGGAACATACTTGCTACCCGATGGATAATTTTACAACTATTCAGCAGTTAAATGTTCTCTTTGAGGCTGAATAAAAAACTAATCCCGCTATACTTCACAGTGTAGCGGGATTTTCAAATCAAACCAATTATTAAAAAGCCAAATCTTAAAATTTAATTCCTAAACTAACCTCATAACCTTGCTGGCTGAAATTAGTAATATATTTTGCACCGAGTCCGATATTTTTTATGTAAATTCCCGCTCCTGCACCATAATATCCAAATGAATTATAAGAAGCGTTTACAAACGGAGTAAATGTTTTTTCTCCTGTCGCTTTCTTAATAGTAGATACCATTTTATTATAAGTATCATTCCACGCTTTAATTGTAGAGTCTTTTTTTGCTACTAAATCGCCTATATACTTTCCTTGTTTATTACACTCGTAAAGCTGTATGGAGTCATTGTAAGCCTTAATTCCCATGTGGTAGACTAATTGTTCCTGCTTAGTTAATGCATTCCTGCAAAGGTACGCAGAAGCGGTATCTTTATCTGATGCTTGTGTTGCTGCATTAGCAGATTGATGGTCGTGAGTAATAATAGGTTTTAAACCATCACTTATTTTTTTGTGTAAAGATTGAATTACTTTAGACGAATCAATTAATTTCCATGAATACTGAGTATCTAAATAGT
>Ga0302210_10000064_pt1 | contig 52001 bp, 41 predicted proteins | sample II_Fen_E3_2_FD_198793 | JGI IMG/M metagenome (GOLD analysis project Ga0302210, IMG submission 198793) | Peat permafrost microbial communities from Stordalen Mire near Abisko, Sweden - II_Fen_E3_2 | ecosystem: Environmental > Terrestrial > Soil > Wetlands > Permafrost | place: Sweden: Abisko... | reverse complement strand
TACGTTTCTGAACTCTTGGTCCACCAGTATAATGATATATTTTATTGGAAATTTTCGCTTCATGTTCTTTTTCCAACCAAACAAATTGATTGTACTTATTAGGCAAATAGGTGACATCATCTTTTAAAATATAATTTAATGCATCTTGATCAAGCAATATGCATTTTGGATATTTGATAAAAAATTGAACAGCCATTTCAAACAAATTATAAAAGGTCCTTAAACGTATTAAATCTATTACTAAAATGCCTGTATTAAAATATGCATTATAATCAGTTATTCCATTTAACTCAACATTAATATTATTTTCTTTAATTCCAACATCCAAAGAAGCCCCTATTGTTTTTCCTTTTAAATCAAACTCCCATAAATCTTTAATATTCAAATTCACGACAATATCTGCATCTAAATATATAACCCGAGTTAAATTTTGGGGAAGACTCTCTGTTATTTTCAACCTAAATAGCGTTCCTCTAGTAAAATTTTTCAATGATTTTAATTGTTCTAGGGATTCGAGAAGTAATATTTCACAGAAATATATGTTCTGTTTATACTTTTCTACTAACATTTTCAAATTATCTTTATTCGCTTTTGTTAAAGTATTATCATGTAAAATATAAATGCAAATTTTTTCTTCTGTATTTTCTAAAATTGAACAAATCACTACACCTACATATTTACTATAGTCTCCATATCTATCATGCAATGGTAAACATATATTTATCATAGTTATACTCACACCCTAATCTGCGTTCAAGGCAAAAACACTATAAAACTTCGTACCAAAACGCCTTATTTTTTATACAATCAGAATAGACACAATAACATAACTCATCCTTCAACATTAGGATGAGTTATGTGGCTCGCGTATCAAGATGGAAATCTGAAAATTTCATAATGAGTCTTAAACTGTTGAACCAATCATTTTATGTGTACAAACTCAAGAATATCAATTTAAATAACAATCAAATTTATTCTTTATGACCTATTTGAAGTTTTCTTTTTCTGTCTAATACTCTATAAATTATTTTCAAATTTATTCTTCACGAAAAATTTTTTTATCACGATCCCACATACAAATCATCTTTACTATTCCTTGATTAAGATCAATGCCGGGATTCCATTTAAGCTCCTTCTTACTTAGTGAAATGTCCAATACATTTTGATGAACATCCTGTTTTCGTGCTGACAAATACCTCACTATTAAATTTTTCTGCAAATTCAACTCAATTATTCTTATAATTTCTTCTAATGAATAGCCTACACCAGTTCCCAAATTAAAACAATTAGTATCGCCACTATAGTCAATTATCTTTAAACATGCCTGCATCAAATCATCAACAAAAATATAATCTCTTATTATCTTGCCATCCCCCCAGATATCAATAGATTGATCCATTAATGCCTTTGATAAAAATATTGCAATAACACCTTGCTTTCCAAATGGATTTTGACATCTTCCATATGGATTGGATATCCTTAAAATTTGATAGTCCAACTTATACATACGCTGGTAATACTCTAGGCATTTTTCTACTGTTAACTTATGCATTCCATAGGCAGAAATAGGTTCAGTTTTATGTTTTTCATCAATAGGAATATAATCTGGTATCCCATAAACCGTTCCTCCAGAAGAAAAATATATTACTTTTTTTATTTTCATCTCTAAGCAAGCATCTAAAAAACGTACTGTGGGTAAAACGTTAGTTTCAAAATCATACAATAAATCTATATTTGTAGGCGTTGTTGTGCTAACTAAATGAAACACTATATCAACCCCCATCAGAATCTTTGAAAAATCTTTTTGGACAATAAAATTTCCCTCTTGAATCTCAATTGAAGGGTGTGTTTTTTTTAATTTTTTTAATTCCTCTACATTTTTCCCAAAAATACAAACTTTATATCCGTTGTTCAATAAAGCAGCACACAAATTTCTACCTAAAAAACCTGTTCCACCTAAAACTAAACATTTTTTCAACATTTTCACCTACACTTTTTCTTCAAAAAGTCTTTTATCATATCCATTAATATAATTTGTACATCTTCAACGGAAATTTGATTTATGCAATGTGCATATGTTTTTTTACAAAAAACCTTACAATCATCTAACCCTACTAATGGTTTAATAACATAGCTTTTTACTCTCCATGCACCCGTTCGTAACGGTGCTATTCCATCTGTATCCTTCCCAGCAGATAAATGTGCTGATATTTCCAAAACTGGTTTATTGAAAGCTGATGCCATATGTAATAGCCCAGTATTCGCTCCCATATACATATCGCACTCGTTTATGATCGCTGCAACCTGTGATAAATTAGTATTATCTATTAAATTTATCACCATATCTTGATCTTTTATGATATATTTTATATTCGGCTCCGCACTCTTTCCTAACAAAACAAAAACTATTTTATTTCTATATTTACAATGTAATTTTTCTATTAATTTTTTATATTTATTAATATCCCACTCACGATTTTTATCATTAGAAAACAAACCTACTGCAACATATACTATATTCGTTTCCAATAAATTTCTCTTTAACTTTAAACTTCTTTTTGCGAATATTTTATCCTCTTCACCCAACCATAATTCCATTTTATCATTAGAAACATTACCGCCACAAATTTTTATCAACTCTAAAATTCTTGTTACTTCATGCTTTGGTGTTTTATGTTTTTTTATTCTTGAGAATAACGGCTTTAATGCTTCATATAAAAAGCGCTCTTCATCTTGTACAAAATCTGCCCGTGCAATACGATTTTTTGCTCCACTATAAATTGATACTAAAACATTCTCTATAGCATCTTCAAGGGTTCGTGGAATTGGCCTCGGTAAAAATACTACATCATACTTATCCTTTAAATAATTCTCGGCAAATACTTGTGCTCGGTTATCCATATCATTAGAAAAACGACCTGCATATAAGGAACAATCATATAAAATTATTTTATCAATATATGGGCACTTTTCTACTAAAATTTTATTTTGACTACGTATTACTAACGTAATTTTACTTAATGGAAAATTATTTTTAAGTTCTCGGAAAAAAGCTGTTGTCCATATTAAATCACCAATCGCATCTAAGCGAACAATTAATATTCTTTTCCAAGCGTCAGAGTCAAAATTTTTCTCAACAGGAAAATCTTTTTCCAAGCAGTCAATTTTCTCAAAAAAAATTTTTGATCTCAATTTAGCAAAATCGATGTTTTTCATAAAAAAAAGATTTGATCTATTAAACATATATTTCTGCATTAAAATTTCTCTTTGAAACTCTTCTTTGACGGCTAACACGATTCCTTGTTCTTTCGTTAAAATAAGCTTTATTTCTGACAAAGTATACACCGGAAAGCCATAATATTCACTTATTAATCTATTAGATGTAATAAATCCGATAATATTAATATTATTTTTTTTTAATATATTTAAATACTCTAGTCCGTAAATACCCGCGCCATATAGAAATATTTCTTTATATTTTTTACAAAATTCGATAAGTTTATTCTCAATCTCGCAACTTTCCTTTAATCCGAAATCTTTGTAATAATTTTCCATTTAAAAACCCATATTACCTTTCTTCCATAGCAATGATTTTATAGATAAAACGACTTTAGAATTAGTGAATAAACACTTCAAAAAATCAGATCAACATCAAGCCCATTTTCTTTAAACGTTAATTTATAAGCATTTAACCTCATTTTCATTACAATATTTAATATACTGCCATTTTATAGCATCAATCGCAATATAGTTTTTAAATTTTAACTTTTTTAAATTTTCTTCTAGCTCATTTCTATATCTTTCAGTTACAGCTATTATAACAAAGCATTCATCCTTTTTTTCGATAAAATCATTTATAATTTTTATATTCTTAAAATTTTTATCTTTATCTGAAATAACAAAGTTAAAGCTTTTATTTTTTATATTTGATTTAATCTGTGCAAAAACCAAATTACCAATATACCCTGCTCCATAAATCAGAATAATATTATATTTACTAACCATATCATTTATTTCTTCTTTTTTTCTATCTATTTCATTTAATTTTTTTTGCATTTCACTCTTTCCTAAAGAGTATTCCACAAGATCCGAATGCATATACGTGCTAGCATCTTTTATCATTTTTTGAAAATTCATAAATAAACAATATAGCCTATAATCATCGTCACTTATAATTTTTTTATAAACAGTAAATAAATACATCTTATTAAACTCAGCTACTGTATCTTGATACAATTTAGTCCAGCATTCATTCTTAGCTATATTTAGAATTTCTGTCATTGCTTGAATTATATCTATTAATCCTGTAGTGGTCCACCGAATATGTTTAGGTATTATCCTATAGTTATAGACAATTTTATCTATAGCAAAAAATCTCTTAGCACAAGCCATTGCTTTGACTAAAAATACTGCATCTTCATATTGCCTGTATTGAGGAAAATAGATCTGATGACTTATTAACATTTCTCTTTTAAAAAGATACCTTGTAAATCCACAATACGAAGAAATTTCAGCAAACTCTATCCATCCATACTCTTTAAATTTTAAATCAATTTTATTCAAAGGAACAGATTTCATATTCCCACCACAAATAGAACTGCCTTGTTTATCCGCAGTATAGTACAATTCTGCTAATACATTTTTATCAGTATAATAATCATCCGCATCCATAAATATAACATACTCTCCATTGGAGCAATTAATACCTAAATTTCTAGCGCAACTAACGCCCTCATGTGCTTCTTCCAATAATATAATATTTTTATTTTGCGTCTGATATTGTTTTACAATGTCCTTTGTTCTATCGGTGGAACCATCATCTATGCAAATTAATTCTATGTCAATCAAAGTCTGCGTTAAAATGCTATTAAGGCACTCAGTTAAATACTTTTCCATATTATAAATAGGAATAATTACAGATATTTTTTTACTAATATCATTTTTTAAATTTAAATAATCCAAACCGACCCCCCCTTTTTATACAATTATCATATTTATGAAAATCTATATTGTACTCTACCTATAAAAAATCTCCAATCTTTGAACTAAATGTATCCATCTAAAAGATTATTTTTTAAATACAAACAAACCAAATAAATTTCCACCTTTAGCCGTAACCTCATCATGAGCATGAACATCAACATTATAATCTATATTTTCGCCAAATGTAGTTGAATACTCTTCCAAAACCATTCCATCAAAAGCCCGTACTATTGTTTCCGCATAAAATACACGATGTGCATTAAATTCTATATGTTCTTTTCCTACTGGTAGCGATATGTATATTTTCCCATTTTTTTTTATTTTTTTCTGTATTGCGGCAAAACATTTGAAGCAAGCTTCTGGATCAATAGGATCACCATACCGGCCTAAGCCAAAATGTTCTAAAGAACATAGTGCCGACAAACTTTCTATACTATTGTCTGGTATATTATCTAAATTCGTTGCATCACATTGTATAAAGTCGACTCCTGATATTTTACTTTCCAACGGTCGTATATCAAGCAGTTTAATATTTTTTCTAAACGAAAGTAAATGCGCAATAAATCCATCAACACGTGATCCAATATCATAATGTTCTTCTGGTTGTGCTACAAATATTTTCTTTGCTGCCCATAAATCTTGATAAAAATATGATCCAATATTGCCTGCTTGATCCCCTTTATCCCAGCAAATAGGATAACTATACTTCTTATTAGGTCTAAAGTTTACCCGCTTATTTAAAGCCTCGTATTGCTGAAAATCTTTTTCAATATATTTATCTGCTTCATCTTCAAATAGCACAAACGAAATCTCGCTTTGCCTTAACTTTAAAGCAATTTCAACCATATATTTACCATTAGAAGTCGTTATAATAACGGTATACGATTGATGGATTTTTTTTAACTCATCAAAAGATACTACTTTCTTTCCTTCAATGACATTTCCGGCCTGTACATTATCACAAAAACAATACACATTCTCGCTACCTAAAAAGTATAAAGCATTGATACCCCTACCACCTGCGCCAAATAATATATACTTCATGAATCTGATCCTCGCTTTTTTTAATCCATCTATTTTTTCTATTGAACAATATATTTCGTGAACTCGCTAACAACGCTTAAACAAGCACAAGCATATTGATTGACATTAATTTTTATCATCTATCTTATATTGTTAAATTATAATATCCACTTTTATTTAATGTTCCAATGATGCATTTTAGCAAATTGAACCATAGGTAAAAATTCTTTTACATAATATTTATTAAGCTCTTTTAAAACGTCTGCATATAATAAGAAATCCACTTTTTCCACTAAACCCTTTTTTACCAAATCACTTGAAATTTCTTTACCATATTTATTGCTGGCAACCACGATCAATGCATCTTTATCCTGAATACTATCTGAACCAACAATTTTAAATTCACCATCAAAATATTTATCATGCTGTTTTTTATTATTATCAATAAAACTAATTATCAAATTTTTATCAAATTTATTAAATTCTTTATAAAAATCTCTGCCAATTTTACCAGTTCCCCAAATAATATAATTTTTTTTATTATATTGCTTTAAGAGTTGAAATAAATATGATTTATCTTCCAATCTCAATCTTCTTTTTTTTAAATATTTATTTAAATTACTAATTCTCAAATTCACTATTCTTTTCTCAATTTCAAAAGTCCCGTTTTTATCGATTGGCAAATATTGCTTTGCATTTTTTAAAATGTCTTGTACTTCACGAAAGTTTCTCCAAAAAGTAATATTAGATATACCGCCCAATCTAAAATAAGCAATTACTTCTGGCAAATAACTAATTCTAAGTTTATTTTTTACGCGAAGCATAAACTCGCCATCTGCTAAAATTTTATATTTCAAGTTAAATAAGCCATATTTCATATATACATCTCTTTTTACAAATACAGTTGGATGTTCATACCAATTTGCTACCTCATCACTTTCTGCTGTAACACCTTTAGTTATATATTCGTTCCCATCTTCTTCAATTGTAATCATATCAGCATGCAATAAATCCGTAAAATTTTTTTTAAAAACTTCCGCAACTTTATTAACAGCATTGTGCTCATACCAATCATCGCTATTAATAATTCCAATAATATCTCCTGTCGCTTTTAGTATGCCTTTATTCATTGCATAGTATAATCCAGCATCCGGTTCACTTACCCAATAAGCCAACTTATCCTCATATTTTTGAATAATATTCTGTGTTCCATCTGTAGACCCTCCATCTATGATAATATACTCAATAGTATCATAGGATTGATTTATTACACTCTGAATCGTCTGTTCGATTGTTTTTACACTGTTATAGCATACTGTAATGATTGATACTTTCATTTACTGTCTTTTCCTTTTTTCTTAATTTATTTTTTGTAATTTAAAAATCATGGTAACTATTCAGTAGCCTTAATCCAGATAGCTTTTTCCGCATTGCCAGCTAATGCGAGTTCAATTGCTTTATAGACATTTACGCCATGTTTTTCGCACTACTGAGATAGGATCGTATTAAAGCATAATCTTTTGCGCCTTCCATTGTGCTGAAACAGCCGATGACTTTCAACATACGGATATCTCGTTCTACCTGATTTTTGTCGAAAGGGACGAGAAAGTTCTTGATAAACAAACAGACTTCTCCTTTGACTTCTCCTTTGCATGCTATAAGTCGATCCGCGAGTGCCCGTGTCTTGCCTCGTTTCGCTGTTCCGCGCTTTCCCTGTTCTTTTTCTGGAATTGGATTTTATTCTACAGCTTCTTGTAGGAAACAATCCTATGCCAAAGAAAATTTATGCTGATAATAGGTTTTCCAGTAGTCATGTACAATAATTCCATCGTATATTGGTGAAAAATCAGCCTCCCGCATCCCCTCTAGGCCACGCTTCCAGCTTGCTGTTTGATAGGTATATTCTTGATCGGAAAAGCATTATGAAACCAAGCCAGCTTGCCAGCGGGTACGAGCACCGCTTTCATCACAATGTACAGGCGTTTGCTTTGCTAGCAAAGCAAGGCGGATACTTTCGACAACGTCTGTTAAGCCTAGAGCAAAGTCATGACTCATTATGTAAAGACTGCGAGTGCTGACCGTCAGCCCAGATATAGCGCTGATAAGATCATGCGTCCGTTGAATCGAAACGATTCCCACCGAAGTTAAGGCAACTGCCAAGGCTTTTACACCGTTCCATATTGTTTTGTAGAGGTAACATTCTCTAGATATTCACCGATCAAGACGACATGGTTGAAGCGCGTACAAGTTCTTGAAATTTGACGATACTGCCAAACGATAACTATGATTTTCAAATCGATTTCATAGCGTGGTTCTTTAACAGTGGAGTTACAACGCTGGGCATTTGGACAATGAAGACATTGTGTCGGCTCACAGTCAATGCGCTCGTCTGGTTGATGTGGCAATTTTAAACCTGCCCCAGAATATCCCTTTTGCGCACCGGGTTTCCGATTCGATGGCGTGCGCAAACTTTTCGGCTTAGTAAATCCATCGGTAGATGGTGGCTTTGAGCTGTTTTTACTATTTTTCTTTAATCGTTCATTAAGTTCAGCAATGTTTAACGTAAGTACATGAATCTGCTCCATTTGCTGTTGGATATTCTAGCCATTTACAACCTGCTTTATCCACCGATTTTAAGGTACTACTGAATAGTTACCAATTTATTTATCAATAAGTTCATTATTTTCTGTAAAAATTGTCCTATTAGTTTGATATTTTCTGATTTTTACATCTGTCATAAAGACACTTAAATGTATTCTCATCTGCTTATGAAAATTTCCAACTAAATTTATCAGCCTCAGTTATACTTGCTGTTTTAATATATTATCCGAAAGTTTTAGTGTACTATAATTATCTATTTCCCATAAATAATAGTTTGATATCGTAGTAGCCTCTTGATAGTTATGTTGTCCCTTCAAAGTCCCTATATCAACAATAGGATCTTGACAAATTGATTCGTTTAATATTTTTTGTAATTCCACTCTTGGTTTTCCATCTAGATCAACCATAGATCGTTTTTCAAATTCTTCTTCTGTATAGGTTCCCCAGTTCAAAAGTTTAGTAAACAGTATCCTGTCACAACCTAAAGAAATACCTAACTTTATAAATTCAGGTATTTCTTTATAATTTTCTCTTTGTACAACAAAATTCAGTCTGAAATATTTTATTTTTCCTTCTTTTTTTAATCCAGCGGCAAATTTCATATTGTCAATTAATTTATCCCATTCTCCGCCTCTACGCAATTTTTGATAAGTTTGTTTAGTCGCAGCATCTATAGAAACACAAAATAAAATTTCTGAGTCTCTTCCTTTTATTAATTTATTCCATTTTTCTTTTGTAAACAATATCCCATTCGATAAAACTTGAAAATATTCACATTTTTTACTTTTATAGGATGACCATATTTTTTCATATGCCTTACTCAAAAAAACTTCGCCATTACCAGCCATCATAATGAAATGCGTATATGGAACAACCTGTTCTAATACTTTATCCGCTAAAAAAAGTAATTCTTTTTGATCTTCTAAGGATGCCACTTGAACATGGGTTCTACATGTTTCACAATATAAATTACAAGAAAAATCAATCGCTATATTTGCAACTGGTGCATGTATTGCTATCTTTTGATAAGTATAAGAAAAATGTTTTTCATCATATTCTTGCTTTTCCTTATTAAGCAGTGCTGGACAAATATTTTTTTTACAAAATGAATATGTTCGATTTAGTATAGATACACACAAAATTTTATGAAGTCGTGATTTCCATATGTCATTCATATCCTGCACTAGCAAATTTCCTACCGATACATTTAGGAACGTCGCACAGCAGGTATCCACTCGTCCCCGTGCACTTAAATCTAGATGTGTAAGCATGCTTTGACAATCTAGCTCATAGTATACATTATCCATATATGTTTTTTTAAATAAGACAGATAATGGTACAGCTTGTGAATAGTCTACAAAATCATCATTTTCTCTTAGTCCATGACTTTCTAACTGCTTACGAATTGAAAAATAATATGAGGTGCCCACTATAAAATAATGATTTTTCCATTCATCTATTGATAATTCGGATGGATGTTTTACTAGACATCCATTAAATATAGTATTTTTCTTTTTTATATCATTATCAATGAAAAATTCTACATTATAGAACGCATCGGCATTTTCTAAAAAGTTCTCTGCAAATCTCCCTGTTCCCCATAACACCACTGGTCTGGCAGCAATTCTCTCTTGAAAAGCATCTAATATCGTGAATAGTTCTTCCGCGAAAAAGAAGTCTTTACGATGACAAAGCCCATATTCAGAAAACATCTTTTCTACAATTTCTTTTTCCCTCGAAGAAACACAAACGATAATACCATTATCCATAGCATTATCTTGTTTAAAAAAATCTATCAAACTATAAACTGATTTACCATTCAAATATTGATCATTTGATTTACTTACTAAATAACCATGTATTTTAACATCATCAAAAACATATTCAAAATCTTTTTGCTGTCTACCTATACCATAAATCCATAAAACTTTATCAGTTAAAAATTCTTTTTTATCCATTTCCATCTCAACCTTTCATCAATGAAAATTTCTCTTTTAAAACAAATATTGCATTCGTATTCTCAATCGTAGTATACCTGACATACCCTTTTGAATTCATAAACTCCACTAAATCATAGTATTCTTCTCCGCTCATATCATATACCTCTATCAATAATATAGCCGGATGATACTTTTCATATTCTATTCCACGCACAATCTTACCATCTTCGCCCTCGGCATCAACTAAAATAACATCTGGTTCAAAATCCAAACTACCTAATATATCATTTATTCCCAGTAAATCCACCTTTATCTCTTGAACATCATTCTCCACTATATTATTCCATTTATCACGATGCTCCAAAGATAAGCTGCTCAGTCCAGAGTTTTGACATTCAAAAAATGAGATTTTCTCTCCATGATATTGATCTGTAACCGCCGCCTGTAAAAATTCATCTTCAGGTCGACTTAAATTAACTGCATATCGGACTCCAGGTAAAGGATCGACTAATAAACCACGTGCACCACAACGATATAAATTAAAACTATTATTGCCGCCGACTGGGTCATTAGTTCCAATTTCTAAATACTTTACTTTTTTTAAATCATAATTTAACATTTTTAATAAAAGCATGACCGCTGCATCCTCTAAATGCTCACCATAAAACTCTACACTATCCTGAAGATAATTCACCGCATCATATGAAAATACGCGTATTTTTTCTATTGGAATATCCAAGTTATTAACCAGATCAGGTATAATAACGATTGGCTGAGCTGTCACCAATAGCACATCATATTCATTCGCACGTTCCTGTAATGTCTCCCATGCTATATAATTCAGCTCTGTAGGACATTTACTTTTATTTTTATCGCTAAAACCAATAACATTATATCTCTCTAAAATTTTACTTTTGTTTTTATGAAATACTTTCCCCAACCCATATACTACAACTCTATCACCCATAAATGCTATTCTTCCCATCATATAAATTTTCTATTCATTTTCTAGCACAATTTCCTCTAGTGGAAGTATCGGACAACGGATGCCACACGCCATTAATGTTTTCTTTATTCCCCCATATTGCCCATTCGGTGTAACTATAATTGCATCAACCGGTGGCAAAGCTTCCTGCACGCCATAGATGTGGAGTGAGTTTTTCATGCCACCAGCTTTCCGATCAATGATATACTGAATCGTTACCTTGGAATCTCCTAACTCCGCTATAAGGTGTTCGCCCATAACACCTAACCCATACACAGCAATATTTTGATATCCTTTATCAAGCAAATAGCTATCTATTCGTTTCCCATGTTCCTTCAAATGCAACCATTCACTCAAAATTTTAAATCCTTTTGTCATTTTAACTAACCTATTCTCCAGCCAATGAATATCTTCCTTTCTTAATGCCGCGTCTGTTGCTGATAAGTCATTTTGGGATAAAAAAGCACATTCTACCAAAGCACTCTTTATAGCTTCTAAATAGCCATAGCCATTGCTAACATCAGGTTCCAGATACATTCCTTCGCCCCATTCATTCCAGGCATTCAAAAAAACATATTCATTTCCCATTTTCATGTTTTGCTTCACAAATTGCTTAAAAAACAACTTAAACTTATCAGCACAAGCACCTTTCAAGATTTCTCCATTATGACCTTTACGCGGTGTCGTATCATAGTCCACTACACCACACAAATAAGTCTGCTTTCCATTCTCATACTGTTCTTGAAGTATAATCTTCCAACATTCATCGTAATTATACATCCGAATACCATTACATAAAGTTGCTTTCATTTTCGATAACGCTGCATTTGGAAAGCGAATTACCTGTGCATCCAATGCATCGAATGCATTACACAACTCGTACTTTACGCTTGCCTCTCCTATAAAATAAATGCCTGCAAATCCGATCTCTATACTCCATTGATTCCAGCACTCTACCATATCTAATAAACGTGGAATACTTTCCGGCAAATAAATAATAAAGACCGGCTTATTATCTTTTTTTAAATACCTATCATCTTTAAAAAATGGCACTAAATATAGAAAATGCTCACGCCAGTCATGCTCATCTCCATACTTCTGCTTCAATAAAATACCATCTGATTCTTCTATATTACCATCATCCGCTTCAAAAGAATCTGCCCATGCATTTTTTTGATTCAGCTTGCTCCAAGTTCTAGCCCAGGTCTCATTAGCCCAAGTAAAACAAAATGGCATCTGCACATCTTTCCAATGTAACAAATTTTCTGCTGGTTTTTCTAGTATTTGTCTGCCATTCTTAAACCAATAATGATAAAAAGAAAAACAACCTATCCCATACTGTTTTCCCAACGTGGCTTGCCATATCATTGTTCTCTTATCTAGTAAGTTGTAATAATCACCCTCGAAAGGAACTCGTGGTTGATCATGCTTTTCATATAATGCCTCTGCTTTTCGAACTGCTGTCCATTCAGTAAAGCCTGCACCCCACCACCGATCATTTTCTGGAATTTGATGAAATTGTGGCAAATACCTAACAATGACTTTTGGAACTTCCATCACAAATATCTATCCTCCTATTTTATCAGCCATTCATTTTTTTTAGGATGGGCAGATACCGTCCAGTCAAAAAACTCTCCGCCGTTTTCCGAACAATATGCACATAAAGCGATTGGTTTACATAAATTTTTAAATAAGTCGCACCACCTCAGCGATTCGTCATAAATATCTATACCAAAGTTATCAAGATTAAGCTTGAAATTTTCTAAATGGAAATACTCTATATATTTATATATCATACCTTCATAAGGACACGTATAAATCCTACCATGACGTAAAAAAGTGCATTGTTTTTGTAAACAAGAGTTATGAGCAACTGTTATATCACTATTTCCTTTTTCATTGATCGTCCTATAAAACTTATCTATTTTTCCTGACAAACTATATTCTATATGGTTTTTCTCTAGCACATCTACGATTTTTTCTTTCATTTTTAAAGTTGGTAAATATAACGAAATATCTATTCGTATATTATTTTCTTTTAAACAATTGAAAAAATCAACATTTTGTTTAGGAATTAATAAACCATTAGATACAATATGTATACTGGTCTCCGGCAAAATCTTATGCGCCAGCTTTATATACTCCAAAAGCTGCGTATTCAATAACGGTTCTCCACCCAATAAACGAAGTGATAAAATCTTTACATTTTGAGCGACCTGCTTTAAATCTCTTTGAAAATCATCTAAATTCATTTCAGTATTTCCTTGAAACAAATTTGAAAAATGCGTACATCCTTTACAATCTAAATTGCAAGTGTCTATGATATTCATCTCAAGGTAAGGCAATATTGGCCTATCTAAGCGATCCAACCATAATAAATCATGCCAATCAATCTTTCTACTACAATCTAAGCGCTTTTGAAATATCCCTATATGTCCAATCCCCATAGCATCCAATTGAGCTATAATGCTTGCTGTATTTGTCATACTGCTTACACCAATAAGAATTGCCTCTACTTTTTTAGGATATAATTTGCTTAGTGTCTCAGCCGATATAACTGGTATATGACCTATTACTTTTCCTTGTTGTTCCTTATTATTATCAATAAAATAGACTGTATTCATATCAGTTAAACATTGCTCAGCCATATACTGTCCCAGTTTTCCACATCCCCATATACCTATATCCATAACACATGCTCCTTAACTTTTTAATAAACACATTCAGAAAATGGAATGTTACATCTACAATAAGAATTCACATCTATGATTCTTAGGTCTTTTTTTCTATGTTTCACCTGCCTAATGATTCCCTTTACAAAATTAGGATTTGTCACAATAATTGCGTCAATATTATCAACATTTAATGTCATAAATGACTGTATTTCATAGTTTCCAATTTGAACTCCCTGTTTGAGTGGAGATTCATCAACGATCGCCTGAAGATCATAACAAAATTCTATACATTTATCCCAAAAGGCTTTTCCATATTTTCCAAATCCCCACAAAGCGCATCGGTATCCACAATTTTGCAATTCTACAAATAGATCATGAGTATACTCTGCTGCCATATAACGATGAATACTTTCCTGACTATAAGATGATTTTCCTAATAGTGCTAATTGTTGATTCCCAGATTTAGAGCGAAATCTACTATTCGAATTCGTTACTAATCCTAATTCTTTTAATCCTTTTTTTTTTACAAAATCATAAAACACCTTTTGACTTTCACCATGTAGTTGACCCAGTGACAGCATAAAATAAAACAGTATATAGTCAAAAAAGCTTCGCAAATATTTATGTAGTTCCGGTCTTTTCATTAAAAAAATTTTTATTGCAAATAACGCTTTATAAGGAGCAATAGGATCTCGCTCTCCCTGATTTGATGATTGACTGTTTATGTTAAATCTATAATTTACTAATGCAGGAATTTTTTTTCCCATATATACAATTTTATTTGCTACTAACAATATCATACTACAAAAATATGTATCATCCATATACTTTAAATCTTGAAATTTTATTTTCGATTGCTCAACCAATGAACATCTATATAACTTATTCCAAGGCACATGTACAACAGTGTTTAACACATACAATTTATTTAAATCAGATAAGCAACCATCATTTTCCCATCTATCAGCAAACCATAAAGGTACCCCACATTCAAAATGTTTACCAGTTTGATCATCATACATAACATAATCACAAACTACAATATCAGCATCTTCTGACACAGCTTTTTCATACATCAGTAGCAACATATCTTTTGCAAAAAAATCATCTGAATCTACAAAAGCTAAATATTCGCCCTTAGCTTGCTGCATACCAATATTACGTGACTCTCCTCCCCCCTTATTAGTTTCATTTTTTATAATTTTTACACGAACATCCCGTTTTTGAAACTCATTCAAAATTCTTAAGGATGAATCCGTTGAACAATCATTTACGCAAATAATTTCTATACGATCTAAGCTTTGCTGTAAAAGAGACTCTAAACACTGTCGCAGATATTTTTTTGCATTATATACAGGAACGACCACAGATACATCAATTTGATTCTTACTTCTCTTCATCATAGCTTACAATATCCATTCCTTTATGCTTTTCTTTGAAAGCTCCCACGGATGGTCATAGGTGCGATGCTTCACATCACAATATCGGCAGAACGGCATGGGGCACGCCATAGCTGTCAGGACTTCATCTGCCGATTTTGCTTTATAAATATCGATACCATCCTCCTCCGTCAGTTGAATATGCTGCTTGAAATATTCATTAAATGCCTTGATATTCGGCGCAATAGAACAAGTATAGAGGCGACTATTTTCCAAGGTAAGGCATTGATTTGCATTCCGGCAATGTATAAAACTTTCTTTCGGATCTTGTTTTCCCTTCAAATCCAAGGGAAAGTGCCAAAGCGTGCGTCCACCTTCAGACGACCCCAAAAACTCATATTTCAAGCCATAGCTGCGTACCAGTTCACCTAAAGCCTCATAATCGACTTTAACCGGATATCTTGTCGGCATAATATTAATCTGATAGTTTTGACAATCCTGCCAAAAACCCTTATCCATATTAGCCAATAATGTACCATTTGTATCAATAAAAATCTCTGCTGTTGGAAAATATTTCCGCACAACTTTCATATAGTTTGTAATATTCGGATTTAATAGTGGTTCTCCACCCAACAAATGAATCTGCCACGCCTTTCTATCAAACAAATCTGATAAACGGCGCACATCTCGCTCCAACATATCTAAATCCATAAAATCAGCGTTCGCTATCGGTGCAAAATGATCGCACCCCTTACAATTCAAATTGCATTGTTTATTTATATTGATTTCAAATCGAAATTGCTCCCGATTTGTAATGCGTTTCATTTTCTCTACTTCTTCTTCCGCTTCCAAAATCTCCCTTGGAAGTTCCGTCACAATATAGTCATCTAATATCCCAGCTTTAATCAACTGCTCATGCATTGCATTGCTATGATAAAGTGAAGCTATAATAAAAACCCTATCTGCATATTTCTCTACCGCCTCATTGACAGAAAGGACCGAAACGCTATCGTGAACGCCTTGCCGTTCAGAAGAATTGTCACAGAAAAAAATATTAACATCATCAACTTTTGCAGTTATGTATTTATATAATGATTTTCCCACACCTGCATAACCAAAGATGACTATCTTCTTATGATGTTGTAATTCGCTAAATAAAATCTTCAAAAAAACATCTCCATTCATAGAAATATGCTTCTAAATATCTGATAATTATATTGTCCTATTTTAATACATACATCTTTTTATGTAATAAATCGTGCTATTCAGCACGATCAGAATTTCTCCGATTCTCACCATAAGATGGAATAATAAGTATTTTATAAATTCGTTTAGCTCCATTAAAAAGCAAATAATCCCAGAATATTTTGCAACTCAATTAGTAATCATGGAGATATATGAAAAGCTCAAAGATTTCCTTCTTTCAATTCTATCATCTTCATGTACTCGGATGCCCGCTCCATCACGATCTTCGGTGTAATTGAATACATACACTCTGGTTTATCCAATCCACGAGCACATTGATACATATCATCATATAAACAATAACATCCATTGCATTTTTCTGAAACAATATTTATATTGTCTTTATAGCCAAAAAAGGACTCTTGTGTTGGTCCAAATAAAACAATACATTTTGTATCTAGCTGAGTAGCTAAATGAACAAGCCCTCCTTCAATATCTAAATGAACTATAGCCTTCTTCAATACATATTTTACAAGCTCAAGATTTGCCCCTAAAACATAACAATCACTACCTAGCACACGTCTAGCTGACACAGTACCAACTTGTACAATCTTTATCGAAGGATATTGCTTTTTAAAAAGCTCTACAAACTGACAAAAATATTCATATGGCCATTGTTTTGTCACATATTCTTCTTTGGATGAACCATTTCCATAATTAAGTGTAATATATTTTGTTAATTTAAGATCAAAAAATTTCTTTTTCCACGATACGTTTAAAGGGATTTTGACATGTTGATCTTGAATATCAAATACTCCTTCATGACTAAATGATGTAAAGTAATTTTTACTTTGATAGATCATTCTATCAAAATGTAACTTATTATTTCTTATAGGAAAAGGCATCAAGGCATACTTTATACATTTTTGTTGCAATATCACTATTTTTTGATAAAAAGTTGCATTCTCTTTTGCCAAAATATCCGATTGAACTTTATCTATTTCTATAACAAAAAACACTTTCATTGCTAATGTATAATAATTTTTATTCTTTGCATACAATGCTCCCCCATCATCCACTACCTTATTAAGATTTGGCTGATCACTATAAATAGAAGGGATATATTGGCTTCCATTTGGTGCGTAAATATCAATCTGACACGCTGGCGCAAGCTTCACAATTTCCTCAAAAAGTTTTTTCTTGATGATACAATCCCCAAGCCCCGGACCATATTTCAATGCAACCGAAATAGGTGCTTTATTATAGGCTAATTCCTCCAGTTCAATACTGTCTGTCGGATTTTGCATGACCAGCACATTCGGGCATCCCCCCCGATCACCAGCATAAAGAATCTTCTCTGTCGCAATCTCTTTTTTTATTAATTGTTCCGTAATCTCCTTGACATAATTCTCCGTTTTCATAGCCAAAATAACAAAATCAAATTCCAATGCGCCAATCTGTTCCGGCGCATAGACTGGCACTACCATTGCCGGATATTGCTCATACGCACGATCCACAAAGCCAACAACTTCAGCATAATGTGTCAAGAGCATTTGTTGCAAAAACTCTTGTCCTACATCACCAGCACCATAAATAAGAACTTTAGAACCATATTTTATTTTTTCAAAAGGAAATAAGTAATTATATTTACTAGGCATTTAATCTCACCACACAATTTTTCATATTACTATTGACCTTACAATCAAATTTCTTACGCCTTAAAAATATTGTCCATCATCCATGAATTCAGGTATTTTCTGCTTAGACATAATTACCTTAGATGGTGTTCGCAGCTAACGCCAAAACAAAGCAGAGCCTTGATTTAAATATCGTATTGCCGTTGCATTGCAATACACCCATAGCAATGCAACAGCACATTATATACCCTTCAATTACCTTGATTGGCAGCAAAATATTCTGCTACTATTTAGGGTCGGTCACTTTTTTCAAGGGATTAACTTGCTCGGATTTGATATAGCGTTACAATTTCGGCATGGACTTACTCTAAAAATGGTATATTAACCCGCCGATTGCCTGCTTCATTTCACGGAATATACATTCAATTTTGAAAAGATAGCCGTACAATCGGATGATAGGCGTAACTCAAACCTGTGCTCACTAAAATAGACAGGACATCCTTATATTTTACAAAAACAAACCGTAATGGTGATAACTTTTCTCCCCATAACAAATCTAAGCATAGGTATTGTAGCGTTTCGCTTTTAAATTTATCGATGCGAGTGGAAAACAAGGTTTTCAATTTAATAGCATCTGCTTTTTTCTAGTGCGACCTCGGCCACCTTTAGAGAAAGAAGGAGTTGTGAAAGCACAGCAAGAAATTTGGGTCTTAGTTACGATATTCATCGTTGCTTTGCCTGTCTGATTCCATTCATTCAATCTGATGAGCACAGGAACAGAAAGAAAATAGAGATCCAAAAGAAACAGCGTTTTACCAAATGTCTTGGCAAGTGCAACGCCTTGGTCAATCATCTGTACAACATGAGAATCATGGCATTCCAATGGAGATGTTCAACGAAAGATAGTTTTTACGCTATCCTGCAACTGGAATAACAGCTGCAAGCAAAACCATTTATTAGCAGTTCCAATGAGTACTCCTACATTATAATCTTATCGAGGATGGTGTTAAATTTCATTATTAACCTATTTCATATTCGTTTAAAGTATTTAATTCAACTTATATATAATAAAGTTAATTACATTTTTATAGCCTTATATCCGATACTGGATGGACTTTTTGTTGACTAGCTGGTGGCAATTGCATAAAATCCCCAAATTTAAAAGTTAAATAATCCTTATAGTCCTTTATACCCTGAAATATATGCTTTTCAAATTCTATCGGCATACTTTGCTCATACCATTTTCGATAGTAACCATATTCATTATTAGGTGTAGGAAAAAGCAAGATTCTCACCATATTCGTATCTTGCATATTACTGTTATCCACAAGTTTCTGATAATCTTCAAATATCTTTTCTCGTGGAATTTGGCTCAATAATTGATACCATTTACGCGCAAAAAAACTCATATCTGCTATTTTTCCAACTTCTGACCATAATGCTTTTCTAATACAAAAACATTTGAAATTATGCCAACTACGTTTTACATAGTTATTAGGCACACCATCTAAAGGGAAAATATCAATAAATACACCTTGTTCATAGGGCATATGTTCTTGATGTTCTCGTAAAAACACGGTTTCTTTGCGCCTTAATTTCCCATAACCCCACCGATACCCCTCTGTATTACGGTGATCTTGAAAATAAAATCTAGTCACATCCAATTCAGTTTTACAAGCTTCACGAAATTTTTCATACTCTGAACGTAAAAATGCAACATCTGCATCATCATCCCATGGAATATATCCACCATGTCGAACTGCACCCAATAAAGTTCCCGCAATAATATTGTAATGTATATCACATTTTTTACAAATTCGATCGACTTCGATGAGCATTTCCAATTGTATCAGCTGTAATTGTCTCAAAGTTTCATTATCTAAGTGTATCAATTCATTTTCATCCTTTTACATTTTCATCTTATCTTTGATATTCATCTACAATTCGTCTCGCTCTATCTGGACAATCTGTAATAAAAGCATCCACACCTAATTCACACATTTTTTTAATATCGATCGTATAATCTACCGTCCATACATGGACAGCGAGTTTTTCTTTTTTGCACGCTTCTAGAAAATTCGGATATCGCAAATTATGCATAGCCGGATGAAGAGCATCTACCCCTATTTGTTTTCCATATGCTGGTACATCTATAAAACCATCTGCATATAAAATTCCTGTTTTTGATTTTGGTGCTAGTTTTTTCATTTTATGAACTGAGTAATGATTAAACGATGAATATATAACCCGTTCTTCCATCGCCATTTGCTGGGTTAAAGCTGCAACCTTTTCTTCTAAACATTTATACGATATAATGCCTGTTTTCAGTTCTATATTAATCAGCAATTGCTTATTTTTCATTAATTGATAAACTTGTTTTAATGTCGGTATCTCAGTAAAAGAGAATTCTGGATGAGTTTTATTAAAATTAAATTTTTTCAATTCTGCTAATGTATAGTCTTTTACCCAGCCTTCTCGATCACTTACACGATTAATCATTTCATCATGAATAACGACAATTTCACCATCTTTCGTAAGCTGTACATCAAGTTCGATGCCATCGGCTCCCATTTCAATTGCTTTTTGGAATGCAGGCAATGTATTTTCGGGTGCATACTGCGTGTCCCAGCCAGATGCACCACGATGTGCCCATACTTGCGGTTTTTTCATAACAATACTCCATCTATTTTCTATTTGCTAAAAATTTTTCCATAACTTCTGCTAAGGCAATAGATTCTCGTTTACTTAATTTAAATTCATCATGTCGATACCCATTGATTGTCGAAACAAAATCACTTAATTCATATCTCAACCCATCGCCTAAAAATTTTGTAAATACTTTTTCATTTTGATTAAAATCTTCATAACAAATTTCAAAAGACTTTGTTTTCCACCATGGTGCTTCCACCATAATGTAGCCTTTGGTTCCTGAAATCAACAGATGTCCATCGGATTTTACCGTAAGACCTGTTTTTGAAGTCGCAATGCTTTTATCATATTTGAAATATGCTTTGGTATACGTATCAATTCCATTCTCAGCCGTAAAGCTATCAAAACGAACATCATGAAAATCGGTTCCCAGCAATTTAATGATTGCGAGTACCGTATAACTGCCAAACTCGGTAAAACTGCCACCACTTTCTGTATCAATCATTTCTCGCAAATGGGCTGCAGTCAAACGAGTAAAACAAGATTCTACATCATGAATTTCACCAATCACACCACTTTTTGCAAGGCTTAACAAACGAATAAATCCCGGTATATAGGCTGTTTTTATGCCTTCCATGAGAATGCATTTTTGTTCTTTTGCCAGTTCAAATAATTCTTCAGCCTGTGCTTTTTCTAATACCATTGGTTTTTCACATAAAACATGTTTTCCATGCAGCAGGGCATTTTTTATATAACCATAATGCGTTTTATGTGGCGAAGCAATATTAACCGCATCCACTTTTTCATATAGTTCCTCTTCATTTTCCGTAGCAAAACCAAGACTGTGCTGCTCAGCAAAACGCTTCGCACTTTCAAGATTTGGATTATAAACACCTTCAACATTTAAACCACTTACATACTTTGCCTCCGGTATAAATCGATGGGCAATACGTCCTGACCCGACCATTCCTAGTCGAATAATCTTATAGTTTTGTTCTCTGCGCATCGTACTGGAAATTCCTTTTGTCCGTTCTAAATAAACCACTTCACAGAGATCTTTCAAATAATCGAAATTTCCTAACCAATCTGAACCGATAGCGAATGTATCAATTTGATATTTCTGTATATCTTCCACTTTTTGTCCAACATGATCTTCAATGATAACTTCATCCGCAAACCCCGTCTTTTTTACGTTTTCAATACGTTCCATCAAAGAATCGATAACATTGAGTTTTCCACGATTTTCATCAAAATGTTCTGTTGTCACACCCACGATCAAATAATCACCAAGTGCCTTCGCCCGCTGTAATAGGCTATAGTGACCATCATGAAACAAATCAAAGGAACCGTAGGTAATTATTTTTTTCATATAGCTGTTCCCCCGCCTTGTAAAAATTTACAATCAATGTGCCGATCCAGCCCTGCACCAAAACGTATAAAATCCATGGTCGAAGTTTTGGTATTGACAAGAATCGTATCCCATAAGTCTTGCGTCACGGTTCTCAATTGTCTTGTTGCCGTAACCGATCCTTCCGGTTTTTTTTCTTGCATATCTTCACACTTTGCACAACCAATCGACACAATTGGAAAGCACCGTTCCATATAAATATAATCTGCATGCGTATGCCCATGTATATAGGCAAGAATGTTATGGAACTTTTTTTGATGTTCTTCCATTATTTCCATTAAAGCCTCACCATTACGTATTTCTGCAGCCCAGTAATCCAATCTCGCCAAGGGTGCATCATGACTAAAAACAAGCACTTTATATGTTTTCGCTGTCGTTTGTAATATATTTTTTACCCACTGTACCTGCTTCTCATCAAAACCATAACGCAATGTTTCATCATTTTTATAAGCACTCAGAAATATGCACCGTAAACTATGTTTTGCATAATCGGTATAGTAGTATGGCAATGCTGGATCACTTTTATAAGATTCACTACACGTTTGATAAACTTGAATTTGTTCTTCCATTGTCATAATGTCAGGGTTACCAGCAAAATAATTTGCATCATGATTTCCCAGAACAATATGAAACGGAACTTTCGTTTTTTGTAAATCATCGAGCATCTGTCTTACATAGTCTTTCGTAAGCAGTGCTGGCACTATACCATCCGTTAAATCGCCCAGATGAATGATACTATCAAAGCTAATTTTTTCATTTACTCCATAAATATTTTTTACAGTATCGATCCATGTTCCATTCACCGTATAGTGTGTATCTGTAAGTACAGCGAATGCCAATATATCATCGTTTCGTTTTTCTTGAATTCTCTTTATTGTTTGTGCAATTTCTTTTTTAAAGAAAGTTTTTTCTTCTAGTTGTTTTGTTTCATTTTCTTGATAAAATTTCAAAATTTCATCAATACGTTTTTCTTCTGCTATTGTAAAATCCGCACCATCAACTCGTTTTAAGCAAATTCGGAAATATCGTTTATCTTGAAATACATAATCCGCCTGCCTATAGGTATCACAACTTAAATCTTTTGCATAAGTTCCCCATATTTGATCCGGTGCATAATCATAGGTATGCATATATTTCGGATCAAAGTCTAAAGTATAGGTTGCCACATTATAATAATAATTTTTATCGACTAAATGTAAGCAACTGCCTTTTGCTGCGAAATAAAAATGCACATTAGACATTCGATCCGGCTGGTTAAATCCATTCATCCCTGTTGATGCATAAATTGTAATGCCCGCTGTTACGCTTAGGCTTTTTTCGATCATAGAATTATTCTCCCATATGTTTCATGATATAGTCATGTACTTTTCCACCACAAGTTCCATCCATATTTTTAACAAATTGAGCATAAGAATCCGTTTGCCGCTGACTTATATGCTGATTGTCAATAACATATTCTAGAAAAGCATCTATACTTATAGAAAAATCATCTTCAATAGCAGCATATGTTGCATCTTCACCAAGCTGACCAAAAGATTCTTTAAAAGGTATAGATAGCTTCTGAACATCGTCCGGTGATAATCGACAAGGAAGTAATCGATAAGTTTCCTCTATTGTATCAATAATAAGCAAACTTCTATCATAGGACGATAAAGCAGCTACATTTTGGTCATCATACTTAAAGCACCCAAAATAATTATTTTGCTGCATATAAAATTCAGATTTACGCATATTTTCTTCATAGGGGAGGTTTAAATCTACTTTTTTGATCTGACCCGTAACAACATCCAAACACAAAATCATATTGGCATAACAAGGAAAAATCCATATCGCGTTATTACTGTATACCGCCCCAGTGAACATATACGTGCCTCCATTCACATCACTACTACAAACAAAATCATCGGGATAGTCCTTATATTCTTTTACTTCACCTGTCACATAATTCCATCGTACAATGGTTTTTGTCGTCCAGGGAAGTAACCAATATTCGTGCCCATCATCAATAATAGTTCCATAATTTTCTTTTTCTGATCCAAGTGTATAGATCTTATAGCTTCCACTATCCATATCAAATTCCAATACATGATTTGAGAGCAGACTGGGTGCTAAAATCTTACTATCGCGAACGCAACACGTTCCCAACAATTCCATTCGATTGGATGTTCGATATTTCAACAATTCTTTTATACATTTTTTATAGTAAGTACAAGTTCCAGTTCGCAAGTCATAACGTAAAATTGCGGGGTAACAATCTGGAATCATAAATACATAACTCTTATAAACGATTGACTGTCTAAAATTACCCCATTCAAGTGGCTCTCGTAAAGCTGTTTTTTTTGTTTCCTGTGTATCCAAATTGTATTCACAAATTTCCTGTGCATTAAACGGTGCTAAAATTAATCTATTTGTAACTTTTAATGGGCTAGGATATATCGAATCTTTAACAAGAATACCCTCAAATTTAAAAACTGAACTTATCTCACCTGACAACAAGTTCATTTTACACAAAGTATTATATTCATCTACAACCATCCAGAGATTCTCACCATCAATACAAGCATTACTAAACAACAAAGATGCTTTTTCTTCTTCACTTGCTGTCCTTTGAACTAACATATCCGTAGCGAAGATAGGTTTTCCCGTAACACCAAAAAGATGCACGATTGATGAACTAATTTCACCCAGGTATGCATCAGAAATTGCAATTGATTTCGTAACATCAGGTGTTATATCAAAAACCCCTATCTCATTACGAATAAAATCTTCTTCAATTTTTGTATATTCATTAAATAAATCAGGCAGCATCGATTTTAATGTAGCTTTTGTTAAAGGATGTGGCCGCCACAAAACGACTACATCATCTCTACCTGCAAAACAAGAAAATACGTATCTCATCTTTTTCAGAGCTTTTTCCTTGAATTCCAATATGCCCGCAAGACTCGTATTATAAAAAACAACTTTTTTATTACCAATACGTTTCGCCCAAGCATCGGGAATTTGAGACTTATTTTTTTCATAATAAAAAATCCGATCAAATTTAGGTGATCCCAATGGAACAAGTTTATTCTTTGTAAGTGTTTTTGAATAATAGGGAATTAATTTTTCCGATTGAATGATAATTTTGTCCACATTGCAATAAGACGGAAGTTCATAAAAAGACTTTGCCAGCCCACCACCGGTCACAAAATAAGGAACATAAACTAGCGTATTCGTATGCTTTTTTAGTTCATCAGAATAATAATCCGGATGAACCGATGTAACAAAATTATAACCATCATACGGATTATGTATATAGATTACATCCGGTTTTCGTTTTGCTATATTATATTCTTTAAAGTTCGTAATTGGCACATATTCGGGAAACAGCTCTGCTTCACAATGCCATTCCGCAACTTGACCATCTGGTTTTCGATCACAATATGGTATTGGCATAACATATGCCTGGCACCGTTCATCGTCTTTAGCAGCCAGCCAAATGCTTTCTAAACTATCCCACATAGATGCTTTATAAGGTAAAAATAAAATTTCCCATTTTACTTCTACTTCATTGGTGATGTCTGTAAGCATTTTATCTAGCCCATTATAAATAGCAGAAATTTTATTTTCGATAGTTTCTTCGTTGTTTAGCTGTTTCATCGCTAAAAGAACTTGCTCATAGTACTGTTTATAATATAGAAACCTTTGTTCTGATAACCCCGATCGAAGCGACTCATGCAAAGTTTCCATTGCAAGCAAGCAATCCGCTAAAACTGGTGCCGCACGATTTGGCTCTACTGTTTGAATATATTGCACGCCATCCCATATCGCGGGAATCATATCCATAATTTGTTTTTGTACAATTTTCCTCATATTTTAACCGCCTCTATGTATATATCTTTTGCAAAATATAAATTATAGTTCATCTACTGTAAAAAATTCTTTTCCCACTGTGAATTTCAGTTTAAAATTCAAATATACTTATATTATATCGTAAAAATCCATGAAAAACTTAAATTGTTTTCTCTGAATCTATAAAGTCACAAAGTTAAAGCGAATACGATATACATCTCCTATCGCATTCGCTTAACTCTTTATTTTATTATTTGAAATATATACATTTAGATTTATAGCAGTCATAGATTCAACAAGAAGCTTCACTCCAAGTTTTAAATTGAATTGCTTTTTGATTATCCGGCATTTTTTCAATTACTTTTGAAAACCAATTTACTGCCTCTTTATATTGACCTAACTTATAAGCACAGTATCCGATACCTTCATAGCATTCAAAAAGCCCCGCTACTGTTAACCGTACATAGACCTTCTTATATAAAGCTAGAGCTCTAGCATAATCTTGAGTTTCTTCTAAAAGCTTTGCCACTTTTAGCACGGATTCTGTCGAAAAATCGTCTGCAATTTCTAAATAAAGAGCCATAACCGATGTATCGATTAACAACAGTTCCTTTAAAATTTCTATATAATATTTGAAATAGTCCTCGCCTAATCGTATTCCTCTTTTATAAAACCTTCTTATAATACTTACATAAGAATCGGATAACGTATTGTCAGCTTCGGTAATTAAAAATTGATTATTTTGTGCAATCATCATCGCAGCCGCCAATCGACTATTGAATACAATAGATTGTGCACTTTGAATATATAGATTTTTATATTGCCCCACAAAAGCTTCTTTATCCGCAAACTCTTCGACTAAAATATTACTGTAATAATTGAAAACTTGATCATTTAAACTACGTACTATATGACCAACAATAAACTTTAGATCTTTGTGATTTCTTGTGTAAATTTTGTCAAATAAATCTATAATTGTAGCCACATCATTATCAGCAATCAATGGATACATTCTAATAAAAATTTCGCCATCATACTTGTCGAGCATTAGTGCTTCTGCATAATAGGCAACAGCTTCATCATATTGATTTTTCAAAGAATAAATTTCACCCATACAAAAATAAATATGCTGTAATTTAACATGAAAAGAATCTACCTCAGCTGTATGTAAACTTTGCTGTTCATAAATAGAAAGTGCCTGTAAAAAATACTGCAAAGCCGTTTCATATTCTTTTTCACCCCATGCATATCTTCCATATTCAGCATAAAAATCCGGAATATCTGGGAAGACCTGTATAGCCTGCTCTATTTCTTCTCTAATTTCACAAGGATCACTCTGACTGCAGATTAAAGAATCAATAACTTTATTGTAGACAATACTTTCGCTGCCAAACGAGGAAAGCTGAGATTTCATATGCAAGCGTCCGTATTTTATGGCCTGTTCATAATCACCGAGTCCATGATAACAATCACACAAATAACGATAATATTGGGGCTGCTCTCCCTGTGTGGCAATCTCATGAAGAATCATTTTTAAATTTCTTTTCAGTTTTTCGGCAATAATCGTGGCCGAATAGCCAGTATGATAGACTTGAAGAATATTTTGTTCGGCAATGAGAATATGTATTGTTTTGTCTGAATTAAAGAGTTCTTCATGTATAGCATTTTTATATTTAAGATTTGGTCGATTGCGAAAAATACGAACGGTTACAACTGAAGATAATTCTTTATCCGCTTCATCTTTATCAATATTGACCATTCGAACGCCAATCGCATCAAAATTTTTATTTGTATCAATTTTTTTCATATAAAGTTCAAAAGATTGACGTGCTTCATTTGATAAATATTCATCGGCATCCAAAAATATAATCCACTCGCCACGAGCCTGATCCAGTGCATAATTTTTAGCAGCAGCAAAATCATTCTGCCACTCATAGTGATATATCACAGCACCGTAGCTAGCTGCTATTGTCGTTGTTTGATCGGTAGAGCCCGTATCTACCACGATCATCTCTTGGACGATCCCTTTGAGACTCTCTAAACAAACACCAATGTTTTGTTCTTCGTTTTTGGTAATGACACAAGCCGAAATTTTCATGTAACCGCTCCTCGTTGTACCAGGCTCAATAAATTTTGTTTACACCAAAGAATCAACGTATCAATATCTTTGTTTTCACAACCTAATTTACGAGCTTGGTGAAAATATTGATTTGCTGCTTTATAGTTTTGCATTTTATAGCAGCAATATGCCAGATCATATACAATATCTTTTTCATTTTCAATATGCGGTGACAATAAAATATGCTGATAGAGCTGTGCGCCAAACGAAAAATATCCATGATCTTTTAAAAGTCCAGCAATGGTTAAAATTTTCCGCCAATCAAACTCAAGCGAATATGGAGAATATCTAGCCACTATCGCTTCATTATTCTGCTGAAGTAAATACAAAAATACATTTTGGTAGGCCTCAAAGTCATTTAATACAAAGGGCTCAGCTTGCCTTTGATAAGACCGCAACAAAATATTCTTGTAAGTATACGATAGATAGGGAAGCAAAGGTTCTACTTGACTAAAATCATCCAACAAAATCGCAGCACCGACAGTTTCTGGCAAATCAAGCTTCAGTTTTTCGATTGCAGCAACCTGAACCTTTTTATAATTTCCCGTCGCTTCTAAGGATAAAATATCCACTTTTTGCGCTTGTAGAAGCTTATTATGAGCCTGCATATAATAAGCTAAAATTTTTCCTCGTTGCAAATTACTAATATTTACAATTAAAAACTCCAAATCTTCTTTATTACTCTTATCATATAAAGAATTTAAATAGGCAACACAATAGATAGGGTCCTCAGAGCAGATCAAATGATACAATTGATTAAATGCCATTGTGTCATATTTATTGAGTTCCAATATTTTTTGATAATATTCGATTGCTTGATTATAATCATTTTTCTGCTCACAAATTCTTCCTAAAGCCAAATACGTATGTGTCACTTTCTGAGAAAAGGTACTTTCTTCATCGTCATGATCATTTTCGGCTAACTGGAGAGCTTGCTTGAAAAAATGTTCCGCTTTATCATATTGACCCGCTCTAAAAAATAACAATGCATATTCTGCATACAAATCTGGAAGGCGAGGAAAAACCGCTATCGCTTCTTGAATAATTTTTTCTTGTTGAAAAAAATCAGCCTGTTGAATCTGAAGTACACTTACTAAAATACGATAAGATCTTTTCACAGAAAGACCTGCTGGCCCCGTTGATTCTATATCCATTCGTGCATAGTGACTCGCTTGATTATATTCTGCCTTACGAAAGTATTCCGCTGCTAAAGATCCATAGAGTGTTTCGTTCTGCAGCTTTTCTTTATTCATAATGCGATTCACTCCACGTTCTAAACTGTACAATTTTTCGATTCATTGGATTTTGCGCTAAGACCTTGTCAAAACATTCTATAGCCTCTGCATATAGGCCTAATTTATAAGAACAATAACCCATTCCTTCATAATATTTCAAAGGATTACTTTGTGAAACTCTTAGATAAACTTGTTTATATACGTTTAATGCCTTGTTATATTTATTATTTTCTTCCAGTATTTTGGTTATTCGTAAAATATTTTCATTTGAAAAATCTTCTACAATTTCTAAATAATGATCCAAAGATGTTGTATTAATCAATAAAAGTTCCTTTAGGATCGTTACATAGGCAGAAAAGAGTTGCTCATTTAACTTAAAAGTTTCATCATAAAAACGTACTACAATGTTTTTATAGGCTTCATTTAAATCCTTTACGTGTTCATCCATAAATTGTTTATTGTTTTGTGCAATACTTGCGACCGCCAGCATTTGGCTATTTTTTGTCATTGATTCTAAACTGTTCACGTAAAGTTTTTGGTAATTTCCTAATCCGAGCATTTGATACTCCCATAAAAAATCCACTTCAACGGAAAAATCACGCGTCAAAATATTACTATAATAAGCAAATACTTTATTTTTTGGACAGTTCGCTAAATTTTCTACAACAAATTTTATGTCTTTTTCTGTACGTTCATATATATTATTAAAAAGAGAAATAACCTCAATCGGATCTGTATTCATCAACAAACGATACACACGTTGAAATATATTTCCATTATACTTATAGCGCAACAAAGATTTGCAATAATACGTTAAAGCTTCTTCAATCTGATTTTTCAAAAAATAGATTTCTCCCATAAAAAAATAAACCGCTGTCAAGTGTCCATCAAAAGAATTTGCTTGATAAGAACTCTTGCTTTCTTGCTCACTTAGCGAAATGGCTTTAAAAAAATATTGAAGCGCCATATCATATTTTTTTTGTAACCACGCAAATCTTCCATAGGCACAGTAAAAATCAGGCGCATCGGGAAAAGTTTGAATAGCACGTTCAATTTCTGTTTTGATTTCTTCCGGGGCTGCTTCACTTTTGATTAATGCATCTATTACCTTATCGTAGATTGTATTTTCAGCGCCTAAAGAAGATAGTTTTGCATCAATATGGAGCCGCCCGTATTTAATCGTATTTGCATAATCATCCAGCCCATGATAGCAATCACATAAATAACGATAGTGGATAGGCTTTTCTCCTTCTTCGGCAATTTCTTTTTGCAAAATCGCTAAATTTCGCTGCATTTTTGCTCTAGCAATACTGGTTGAATAACCTGTGTGATAAACCTTAATATCATTTTCCATCATAAAAATATGGACGGTCCCTTTGGTATTATAAAGCTCTTCGTGAATCGCATTTTTGTAGCGCAAATTTAAACGATTGCGGAAAATACGCATATTAACAAAAGATGAAATCTCTTGATCATCTTTATCGATATCAATATTAACAATACGAACACCAATGGCATCACATTTTTTATTGTTATGGATTTTTTTGAGATACCTCTTCAGATTTCCAATGGATTCCCGCGGAAAATACTCATCCGCATCAAGGAAAACAATCCAATCTCCCGTCGCTTGCTGCAGAGCATAATTTTTGGCCGCGGCAAAATCTTGTTTCCATTCATACGTATAAATTTTTGCTCCATGGCTGCGGGCAATTTCCACGGTTCGATCGGTAGATCCTGTATCCACCAAGATTATTTCTTGAACAAGCCCTTGAATTTTAGCAAAATAGGATTCTAGATTTTTTTCTTCATTTTTTGTTATTATACAAGCAGAAATCTTCATAAATCCACCACCTGCCCTACTTTATTACCCAAAGCTGCATTGCTCCAAATAAGGAATTCATCCATTTCCTTATTATTCATACCAAGCTGTTTTGCTTCTCTAAAAAATTTAATCGCAAAATTGTAATCTTGCAATCTATAATAACAGTAACCGATTGCATAAATAATTTCTGTTTTCCCGACAACTAAATCAAATGTCAGAGCATTTTTATAAAGCTCGACGGCCTCAATATAATATCCATTGTCTTTTAATATTTTTGCAATGGCAATTCGGTTAATTAAGGGAAAATCCAATGCTACGTTAACATATTTCTGTAAAACAATGGGTTCATTTACATGAAATAGTTGCAACAAAAGTTCTTGATAGGTCTCAAATTCGGCTACAGATAATGTGGAATCTACTGCTTGATAAAAACGTACGATTATCTTTTTATAATCTAATGATAAATATGGCAATAGACCTTCTACTTGCCTGTAGTCGTTCATGAATATTGCTGAAACTACAACAAAAAACTGATCTGCCTGTAGCTGTTTTGCGGATAATACTTGTATTTTCGAATAGTTGCCGACAGCTATTAAAGCTAAAATATCGATGTTTTTTTCTTGTATAAGTTTATTGTAGACTTGCATATAGTAAGCTAAAATCTTGCCCCGCTGCAATGGCTGGATATTGGCAATTAAAAATTCTAAATCTATTTTCTTACTTTTATCATAAATCGAATTTAAAAAAGCAATACAATAAACCGGGTCTTCTTCACAAATCAATTGATAAAGCGGTGAAAAAGCATTGATTAGATATTTATCAGTTGCCAGTATTTTTTGATAGACTTCGATTGCCTTCGCATATTCATTTTTATATTCATAAAGTTTCCCTAAAACCAAATACGTGAGTCCAACTTTACTGCGAAAAAGGCTGGTTTCCATATCATCATAAACAACATCTAAAGCAAAAGCACGTTCAAAAGATTCTTCCGCCTTATCATATTCCCCCCGATTAAAAAACAGTACACCATATTCTGCATAAAAATCCGGTAATTTGGGAAATGCCTTGATGGAGTCCTGAATAACCTCTTCCTGGCTGACAAAATCCGCTCCTTGGCGCTGCAACGCATTCAACAAAACACGATATGATCTGCTGGCGTACGAAATTTCCTTACGCCCTGTCGCTAGATCTTGCCGAGCATATTTTATGGCCTGTTCATAATTTTCTATCCCATAATAAGCATCCGCTAAATAGCGATATAGATCTACATCATTGGGATTTTCTGTTAACTGTTGGTGCAATATTTCTAGATTTCGTTCGCATTTGCTTCGTATCCGACCACTTGAATAGCCAGTATGCAGTAGTTCTAATTCAGTACGTTCAATTTTGTACCAACGATTTTTCCGCTTTTTATGCATTAAATATTCATGGACTGTTCCAGCAAAACAAAGATTCGGATCACGGCGAAAAATTCTTGTTACAAAAAACTCATCAATCAATTTATTATCGTTATCAATATCAATATTACTCATATGGCTGATAAAACCATCACAAAGCTTACCATATTGTTTGATAATATGAGGTACGTTCTCGGCCGTTTCGGCTGAAATATATTCGTCTGCATCAAGAAAAATAACCCATTCTCCTTTTGCTTTTGCCAAAGCAAAATTTTTTGCTGCTGAAAAATCATTATTCCATTTATATTGATAAACTTCCGCACCATATATTTTAGCCACTTCGATTGTATTATCAGTTGACCCTGTATCAACAACAACAATCTGTTGTACAATATTTTTTAAACTGTCGAGACAAAGACGAATATTATCGGCTTCATTTTTTACGATTAAACAAGCTGAAATCTGCATTCTATCAAATCCCCTTTGTATAAATAAATACTTGAAAAAACTCTACATTCCTAAAATATTTTCAACTATTGATTTAACATAATAAAACAGGAGAATGGCTGCACACCCATTCTCCTGTTTCTTTTGTCCAATGCATACACACTTACAAATTATTGTAATAAGCTGAGTACACTCTGACCTGATTGGTTTGCTTGAGCAAGCATTGCCGAGGAAGCTTGTTTCAATACGTTGTTTTTCGTATACTCGGTCATTTCTTTTGCCATATCGGAATCACGAATTGTGGATTCAGCATTTGTTACATTTTCACTTGAAGTTGTTAAGTTCTGCGAAGTGTAATCCAAACGGCTTTCAGCTGAACCAATTCTTGTTTGTTGTGATAATGCTTTTTGCAAAGCTTTATCAAGTACATCAATGGCTGCCGTTGCACGTTCTTGTGTAGTAACATCAAGATTGTACGTAGTTGATGCAGACTGACCTTGAAGTCCCAGTGCTTTTGCTCCCATATCACTCAAACCAACACTAATAGTCTGATTTGCTTTCGTACCAACCTGCAATTGAATACTGTGATCTTTGGATAAATCATGTGCCGTAATAGCTTCTGTGAAATTATCCAATACTTTGTTTACATCTTTTTTAGCAGCACCAGTTTTATCTGTAACGCTAATTGTAAAACCTGCGAGTGAACTAGAAATACCTGCTGTTTTAGTTGCAATCGTAAGAACATTTTTGCCATCCGTCGAGTGCACGGTATAACCTTGACCATCTTTATTATTTGTGGCTGGAGTTGAACCAGTACCAACAACACTTGTAGCTGTTGTATTAACAGATAAACCAGTGGCTTTATTTATAATATCGCTTAATTTAGTACCAGCACCACCTGTTGTATCTGTAATTCTTACGGATGTGGTGACAGTTTTACCATTTATAACATAAGAAATAGAAACCGTATCACCACTAACAATACCCAAACTTTTCCCATCACGGTTGGTCAAACTTGTAAGAGCACTATTTCCTGTTGTCTGTACCCCCAAAGATTCATTTGTAAAGGCTGATTTTGTAGCTGATGTTGCACTACTTGCTGAACCATCAATCAAATATTTACCATTGAATGTCGTATTCGCATTATCATTAATTTGGTCAATGGATTGGTTCATTTCAGACTGAATGGCTGCCAAATCACTATCTGTATTTGTACCATTGGCTGCATTTAAAACTTTCTGTTTCAAAGTTTTAATGATTTCTACGGTGGAACTTACAGCACCTTCAGCTGTTTTGAGCATTGCGGAACCATTTTGTGTATTCTGATTTGCTTGATCCAAAGATTTAATCTGAACTCTCATTCTTTCAGAAATCTGATAACCGGAAGCATCATCTGCTGCACTGTTGATTTTCATACCTGAAGAAACTTTTTTCAGACTTTTATTGAGTGCTGTACTATTGGTGTTCATAATGTTTAATGTGCTTAAAGCCGATAAGTTATTTTTAACTACTAATGCCATTTTATTTTCCTCCTTGATTTTAAAAACTTATAATTCAGGCATCCTACCTAAACCTGTAAAGTATACAGCAGTTTCGCTGTCGATCGTCCAGTTACTTCTGCTGTTTGACTTTCTTACTATATATATCGTAAAGAATAAGGATACCTTAAGTGTTTTTTAATCTTTTTTTATTTATTTTTATTTTTTTAAAATTTTTGATCCCAGCGAAAGCTTTTGTTCGTATAGCCTAATGATTCATATGCTTGACTAACATTGCGATTGGTTTTTGTTTTGTTGAGCCAAATGTGTGTTTTCTGCAATACGATCTTGTTCACACGAATAATTTCCTTTAATAATGTTTGTCCTGAAGGCGATTGAATAAAACTTTGATCTTGATTCATTTTTATTTTCTCTTCAAAAAAAGTTCGCTGCCGGAGTAAATCCAAAAAAATATCGGTATCATTTTTATCGAGAAATTTCTCCATTTCCATACTAAGCGTAGCAAATTGCTGCCAAGCTTCCTTTGCTTGATCTGCCGATCTAGCCTTGCACATGTTCCATTTCACCACCAGATTTATTGGCTTTATCTGTTTTGATAATTTCATGCCACGTATTGCGGAAATCTATGATTAAATTTTTCGCTTCTTCAAGCTTTGTTGTATCGTTTTTCAAATTTCCTTCAACCAAGCAACGACGGATATAATCATAAATCGCCAACCAGTCCTGCGAAAAATCATAATCCATCTTTAATGTAACCATAAATTCCGTAATGATTTTTTGAGCTTTTAGACAGCTTGTATTTGCCTGTTCATAATTTTTATCCTGCAAATACTTAATGGATTCGCCTGTAAACTTAATAGCCCCATTATATAACATTAGTGTAAGTTCCGCTGGTGCTGCGGTCATCACTTGTTGTCTACGATAAGTTTCTGCAGTACGTGCTGCATTATTATACATTATTTATTTCCCCTTTTTTCTAACTGCCAAGATAACTCGTAACAGATGTCAGTGAACTCGTTAATTTCCCCACAGCACTTTCCATATCATTATATTTTGTATAATAAAAATCTTCTTTATCCTGTAAAGTTTTAAGAAGTGCTGTCAGATTTGTGTTCATATCCGTAATTTGTGTTCCTAGAACACTGGTATCACTTGTACTGGCTGATGTACCAGCCTGTGCTGATATGTTCTTGAGATCCCCCGACAGTAAGTTGGATAAACGAGTCGCAACCCCTTGACTACCGGTATCCGTGGTGCTGGTATTGGTATTGTCACTAGCAAAAATTTTATTTACCACATCCGGATCAGCCGCAATGGCTGTTTTCAGTTTATCAGTATCAAGTGTAATATGTCCATAGGTAGTCCAGTCGCCGACATTAAGTCCAATGCTGCCTGCAGTTGTATAATTGCCATCAAGTCCAGTCACTGGCATTGTAATCGCGTTTCGCAGATCATCAACTGTTTTTGCAATGATTGTATCATTGTGCAAAATGCCAGTTTTGGCTTTTGTTTCCCACGTCGTAATTTGCTCCGCGGTCATCGCCGATTTTTGGTCCGCCGTCAAAGCACCATAGCTACTACTCGCGGTTGCATGCAGTTGTGCCGTCATTTTATCAAGCACGGTATTATAATTATCAACAAAAGCCTGCACGGATTTCACCAATGTATCTGAATCCGTTGCGACCCCAACCGTAGTTGGTGTATATGTTGTAGTCGTTACTGTTTTGCCACTAGAAGTAATTGTCGTTGTCACGGTACTCGTTGGCGTAGTAGTCGTTGTTGTACCAGTTGGAGAGTTTGTAGTGCTATCGGTAGTCGTCGTCGATGTTGAAGCACTTACTTTATTTGCTGTATACGTAACACCAGCGACTGTAATTTCATTTGAATCCCCACTATAACTATGACCATCCACCGTAATAGCTGAAGCAACACCGGCAACCGTACCAGCCGCTAACGTTGTAGTGTTGGCGGCCGTAGTTGTCTGGGTTGAACTGTCATACGATCCTAAGTTCAAATTTGTTAATAATTGATTTGTATTCGTTGTTTCAGCTGTACTATCTGTATTTGCTGTAATTTTTATTATATTAGAAGTTCCTGCTTTTTTATTGTAAATATTCATTACATCATTTGTAGCATCATAGGTTGAAGTAATGTTCGTGCCGAGTTTTTTGATATCTGACGCTAAATCATTTAATGTTTTCGTCTGTAAATCCTTATAGGTATAAGAAACTGTGTTTGTCCCGGTAGAGCTTGTGCTATCCGCTACATTGAAACTAATTGCCACCGTGTTCGCTTTCGTTGAATCCGTTGTATCAGCTGTAGAAACACCCGCTATATAAGACAATTTTGTACTTTTGCTTGTATCCACAGCTGTACCAGATGATGAATCACTCGTGATAGCCCTAGTAATAGCTGCTGTTGATTGCAAATTTGCATTTTGAGCAACCGTCTTTACAATAACTGAATGCGCCATATTAATCGCATCACCATTCGCTGTTGCCGTTACAACAGTGTTATCAGCACTGGTAACCGTATGGGCTGTTGTCTTAGACTGTAATTTATAATCCGATGCTGTGCCCGTTTTAAATTTAAAAAGCTCTGCATACAAATCAGCATAAGCAGATTTAGTCCATTCAGCGACCGTTTCTTTTTTATAAGCTGCATCATATTTACTTTGGTATGTACTTACAGATGCTTTGACTAGTGCATCCATGTCCATACCCGTGTTACTAATCGATACCCCTTTTGTTTGTGCCATATGGTTTTCCTCCCTCTCCTATGCCTTTTTATCCAAAATAAGTCCAATCCAGTCATGAATATTTTTTAACATCTTGATCATATCTTTAGGTGGGAATTCTTTTAATACTTTGTTCGTTTTTTGATCGACAAGCTGTATTGCCATCTGGTCTATTTTATCATAATAATGAAATTTTACATCAAACTGCATTTTTTCGAGCATTTGATTTAAAGCATCCGTCATTTTGGCAGTTTCTTCTTTAGCGAGTCCATCTTTTTTCTTTTTTTCTAGCTCAGCCTTGTCTGTCACCTTCACTTTCGCTGTTTGTGATGTGATTTGAAGATCTGCTGCATCTGAAGTTTGATTCGCATCCTTGGCAGTAGCAGTCGTATCCGTATTTTCATTACCAACTGAATTTGCGTCTTGACTGGTCGGTACCAATTTCAGTGCAGGATTTGTATTGGTGACCATTGCAGTACTTACCCCACTTACACTATTTATCATCTCATATCCCTCCGTAGATAATTGATTTCATTCCATTGTCAATAATAAAAGAAAAGCATCCTTTACTGCATCCATAAAAACTTATTTGTTTTTTAATATATCAGATAAATCCACATTTTCATGTGACGAAGCACCTGCTTTTTTGTTTTCTGCTATGATTGCCTCATACAGCTCACTCCGGTAAATCTTAACGGATTTAGGTGCTTCAATCCCCAGACGGACATTATCCCCTTGAACATCGACAACATGGATTATAATATTATCACCAATCATAATCTTTTGCCCGGGTTTACGTGTAAGAGCCAGCATACTTAATTGCCTCCTTTAGAGGAAACAGCTTCAGAAAACAAGAGATGTTTTGTCTGATATTTACTTTTTTCCAAAACAATCTGTTTTCCTTGATGTGTATGTATATTGATGACGACAGGAGCTACTAAATTAGCCGTCATCGTTTTTACATCATGTGGGGGAACGGTAATCATCACATACGAGGCAACTTCCTCCATACTGCGAATGGCGAGTTCTTCAAGCTGCAGTTCATCCAATTCAAATTCATAGTCGGTAAAAAACAAAAATGGATTTGCCATAATAAAGGCAAGATAATCCTGTTTTGCTGATTGTAAATATAAAAAAGGACTGTCTTCACTGTAGGGAAGAATAACAAATTCATGTTCATCAGGAAAACCCGGAATACCTTCCTCAAAGGTTATAATATCCGCTTGTACTAGTTCAATTTCACCAAACCGCGTGGTTTTTATTTTCAAAATTTGGCACCTCCATTATTTCTCACGAAATATTCTTCATTTTTATGGATATTATACATTAGACCTAATAAACGATCTACAATTCAGCCACCGTCCTGTTAAGCATAAATATCGTATTGTCCTTCCGTAGCCCACATTTTCACACTACTTTCACGATCCAAATAGGTATGAATCGTTGCCGGCGTATACTGCACATCTACTGGTGTTATTTGAAAGGATACATCTAAAGAACCAACATCATTTTTGCCTTGTATTTCACTTGGATGCACTGTGATTTTTGCCTCAGGCACTGACGCTAACCCGATATTCGAGTCCGGCATTTTGCTAAGATCAGCTTTCGCATTTGCGGCAAAAACATTCATTTTAGTGGCATTTTTTACAAGCTGCGTACCAATTCTAGCGCGTTTTGCCGTACCTGCTTCAGCTTGCTGCAGAGCTTTTTTTGCAAGTTCAGCCGTTACAACAGCTGTAGATTTTAAGCCGTAGGCGGCTCGACAGGCCGTTGCATCTATATCAATTTCCACTGCACTCGACCACACCTTAGCTTGAGCCTGTTTAAATTTCATATTCAGCTTAGGTTGTGGCGAATGCATTTCCATTTCTCCTGGCTGCACTGACATCCCGATTTGTGGTTGTGTAGTTCGTATATTAAGACATAACATATCCGTCAAATCCTTTTGTTTTGTTTATGCTAATTCCCTTTAGCAAGGCAATCTTGATATTATAAATAATCCGCCAGAGATTTTGGCAGAATTTTGCTGCCTACTGATAAAGACATATTATATAATGTCTCTGCCGTTTTAAGCTGCACTACTAGTGAAGCCACATCGGTTGCACTCGCATTGGTAATGTCACTGGTAATGGTTGTTGCCTGATTTTCCATGGTGCTTTGCAAATCCTTATATACACCTGCTCTAGATGCCACAGTAGACTGGGCACCCAAAACACTATTCCGAGCATTGTTGGCCAAAGTTAGTCCGTCACTAGAAACCCAAGCGCTGTCACCCGCTGTCATTTTGGCCTGCATTGTATATAAGTCATTTAATACGGAGCTGCCTGCCGATCCACCAAAAATATCTTTTGAACCAAACAGGTCATTGCCAGTAACATTTACACTATCCCGAACTGGATCAGATGGTCCATTTTGTACAGGCATGGAAATTTTCTTATCATCCCCATGATACGTAACAACATATTGAGAAACAGTCTGAAATGACATATTAACGGTTGCAGCCGGTGTACCGATTGTTACAGAGATAGCCGGCGCGCTTGATTTAATCGCACCGTTCGTATCAAAATAAGATGCCACATTCGTCGCTGGTGTTCCCGTACTAAATCCGGCCACAGTCCCGACTGCATCCGTAGAAGCAACAGTTGTCGCACCTTTTGCCATAGCATCTTTATAGCCACTATCAACAAAATCTTTTGTATAGATATTTCCACTCGTTGTATCCAGATAGTAATCTTTTTTATCGCTACCTGTCATGGAGAGCATTTGATTCAATCCGCCGACTTTGGTTCCGCCAAAAAAAGTAGTTTGTTTTTCATCGAGTGTTTTCGTTAAGCCACGATCGATTTTACTAGATGAAATCGTAAACGGCATCGTCGCATCACTTTGCCCAGAAAAAACATAACGCGTTCCTACCTGTGTATTTGCATCCGTTACGATTTCTTGAAGCATTCCATTAACATCCGAGGCAGTCGCTTGAAGATCAACCGTTTGATTCGTGCCAGTGGCGGCCGCTGTTGTTTTGGCAATGACATTCGACATAATATCCGTTATATTGGTCATAGCTCCATCTGCGGTAGTCATCCAGGACGTTGCCGATTTTAAATTATCCGTATACTGTGTATTTTCGGTTAACGTATTTTTAAAGGTCATGGTTTTGGTATAATTCACCGGATCATCTGAAGGGCGATGCATGGAATTCCCATCAGATTGTTCCATCAAAGCTGCCTGTTTGGCATAAGAGCGGTTTAATTGTTGCAAATAATTAGCTGTCATCATATTACTACTAACGCGCATTTATATCACACTTACCTTCCTACTGTACCAGTACTATTTATCAATTTATCAAGCATTTCATCCATCGTCGTAAGACAACGAGCACAAGAACTATAGCCTTTTTGAAATTTAATCATATTTGTCAGTTCTTCATCCCAATTAACACCCGATGTGCTGGCACGCCAATTTGTTGATACGGTAAGAAGGTCTTCCTGGTTCGTTACAGTATTATCCGTGGCTTGGGCGTCACTTCCCAGCTTATTCGTAACACCTGTATAATAGGCTGCAAACGTTGTATTGCCCAAAGGTCCACTTGCCGAATCGGCTGTATCGTGGAGCATTCCACCCAAAAGCTTAGCATTTGCTGCCCCAGCATTTCCCTCACCACTACTTCTAGCAGCAATCAGGCTCGTACCATTGTCTGCTAGAATGGCAGTATTGATACTGAGTGCATTAATAATATCAATAGATTTTAATGTCGTCGTCATCCCCAGCGAGTCGGTCTTCGTAGTTGACCCCGATCCGTATTTATACGTATCACTTGTTTCTCCATAAAAATTAACACCTTTATTATTGTTTAAATCATAGCCTGCTTTATGCTGATCATTAAAAGTTGTCAGCAAATAGCTCCCCATTGCTGCCATATTATCAATATAGCCTTTATTTTCAACAATAGAGTCTTGCAAGCCTTTGATTTCCCCGTTTCCCGGATCATAGGCTCCGCCCGTTTCCGCAATCGTAATAGTATTATCATCGACACCATAATCCAAATTAGGCGTTGATGTCACTTTGAGTGTTAACCGACTGTTGGCATCAACCAGCGTATTCCCATTGCTGACAATTGAATAACTGCCATCCGTTTTTTGATCAACACTGACTTTCACCAATTTTGAAAGTTGATCGACCTTCAAATCTCGGCTATCTCGTAAATCATTAGCCATCGCCCCCGTGGACTCAGCTTGTGTGATCTTCTTATTTAAATCCAAAATATCACTAGTTAAACCATTTACGCTCTTCACCTGCAATTCCATTTGCGTATTTTCATCGCTAATCAACGTCTGGGTTTTTGCAGTTGATGATTGTAGATTTTGCGCTAATTTATCCCCGGCAGAAACAACGGTTTGACGAGTCGTAGTTGTTGTACTTTGCCCAGCATCGGAAGCTAACGCTGTCCATGAACTCCAAAAATTATTAATGGATTTTTGAAGACCTGTATCTGTTGAATCATTATAAATAGCTTCTAATTTATCATAATTCGTCTGTCGTGTATTAGCATTGTTCAAATCAGAACTATCTTTACGATAAGCTTTATCCGCAAAAGCATCACGGGCCCGGGTAACAGAAATCGTATTGACACCCGTTCCCATTTCTGCTGAACCATACATCGTTGATACAGTTTGGGATGGCGTTGCCGCTAAATTGACATTTTGCCGAGAATATCCGTCGACACTTGCATTGGTAATATTATGCCCGACGGTGTCCAGAGATACTTGATTGGCACTTAACCCGCTGAACATAGTATTTAATCCACCAAAAGTTGATCTCATAAAAATCCACCCATTTCTTTCCCTATATTGTCTGATCAAACATCTTTCTTTTTCGAACCGCCGCACTACTAGCGCCTTTAGGCGCATAGGTGGTATCCGCAACGGTTTGACTTATAATATTAATATTAAAATTAATAAATTCAATCGTTTTATGAAGCAAACTGCTGTTTTTAGCATTTTTTTCTTTTAATTCGAAAACGACCATCCTCAATCGTTGTTCGAGTTGACTCACGCTATCTTCTTCTACGGTTGAACCTTGCTCTGCATTTATAACACATTCTAAATAATCTTGTAATAACTTTTGTTTTTTGCGTTCTAGCAGCGAAAATTTATTGATGATTTGCTCCGTTTTCATCGTCAGTTCTGCTGAATTTGTTGCATCTCCTGCCAGAAGGTATTGCTTTTGCAAATCGCTAAAGGAAAGTAGCTGCCGCCCTAAGGTTATTTGCGCCTTGAGCAATATGATCAATTCTGTCACCAGCGATTCCCCTTTTCTCATGCTCTAAAATCGAATTTTTTCGTTTTCAGAACAGTTTCTTTGCCTTCCGCAGCATACGTATTGCCAACGCTGGCATCCGATAATCTATTTAAATTGTAATTTACTGCCGATAAAGCACCTGAAATAAGCAGCTCATTGGCTGCACTGTTTTCTGTAACCTGAGCCACTATTGTATTTAATTCTTCATGTATAGTTTTTAAAATAGCTGCATCTGTGTTCCTGCATAAAGAAAACAAATCTACCATTTTAGCCGTCGGCTCAGTTATATGTTCAGTAGCTACTATTTTTTGTAAAACAATTTCACGTTTTTTTTCAAGCTTCCCCACTGCTGCAATTAAAGACTGCTCTTTTGTTAGCAACTCTTCCAATGCTGTCATATCGACTCGCACAAGAACCTTTCGTTTTTCTTTGCTTACATGAAGCATAGTCTTATACGTTTCTAGTAATTTACTCATTACATCAATGAATTCATCCCACATAAAGATTTTAACCTCACTTTTCTACCATCAGAATCTCATATTTAGTATCTTATCCGCCAGACCAGTTGGGTCAATCTGGTACGAACCCGCGCCAATCTGTGCCGAATACGTATCCACTTTATCCTGTCTGATTTCTGGCATAGATTTTGCTTTTTGCAGTATTTGACTGAAAGATTGTGCTTGTGTAGACAATAAGACTTCATCTTTATTTATGCTCGTATCGGGAGATTCATCTTTCACCGCAGTTTTGATTTTTTTGTTATTGGTTGCATATGCACCAGCAACAGCTTGAATATTGTTATTAATAATCATGATGTTCACACTCGCCCTCTTTGGGTTACCCATCCACGGGGTTTATAACTATACTGTTTTATCGTACAAAAAAGCGAGAATATTAATTCTCGCTTTTAGGTTGTTTTATTTACTTATCTTGCATTATCTCGTTTTAACGTCCATTATCTTATCTTTATATCTTTTTGTTAGGAAAGTCGCTTTTTCTAGACTCATCGGGTCATATTTTTTGTATACATCCCTTTTCCTGCCACATCTTTCTTTTCTTTCACCTGCACGGCTTCACGCTTAGCCTGACTATCTTGAATGTCTTTTAATATACGACGATTACAATCATAACATAACCGACCTTGAACAATATCAGCCCCACATTGTTCGCATGGATAGGAAACCTGAAACTCATCCATAAAACGGCCATTTTTAATCATCCTAAAAATGGTCTTTTCCCTAACGCCAGTTGCTTCATGAATTTCTTCTACCGATGATTTTGGATTATCCCTCACATAACTTACAACAACATCTTCATTTTCTTGCTCCAATCTATAACAATCCGGACACATACCCGCGGCTGTTTTAATACAGAGTTTCCCACATTCCGGGCAATTTCCTACATTATCCATAAAACATGCCCCCTTTTTCTATCTTTTTCTCTATTATATAGAATTTTTGCACTTTACACAAATTGATTTTCCTTTTTTTAAGTATATAGAACGCATCAAAGAAATTATATCCAGTCTATCAGTCTGTCAGAAATTGGGTATAAAATGGTTAATGCCCTATATATAACAAAAAAATTGTATATTTATACCTAGGCATCACTCGCCAAAGTTAAGCCGAAAATGTTTTTGGTTCCTGCTTTTTTCAAGACCATTGCACACTCTTGCATGGTAACTCCTGTCGTGAAAATATCATCTACTAGTAAAACTTTTTTCCCAGACAGATTTAAACCTTCACGCAACGAAAAAGCTTCCCGCATATTGCACCGACGCTCTGCAACTGTCATCTTATACTGCGGCTTTGTATCCCTACAGCGAAGTAGAGCCTCCAACCAAATCAATTGACAAGCATCCGCCCACGGATGAAATATTTTTTCAGCTTGATTGAAACCGCGGGCTTGTAATTTTTTGCAATGTAAGGGCACGGGAATAACATAATCAAACCCCGCAAATTTTTCCTTGGGCAGTGCCACAACTAACAGTGTGTGGATTGCGGGAAGCATTGTCAATTTCTTTTGATATTTTAAGGCTTGGATGAATTTCTTCATGCCACCTCGATAACGGCCTACGGCGTGAACCATGCTTATATCGTTTTGCATCAGAATCGACAGTGGTAGTTTATGTACTTGTATTGTTTGATCCAAACAGGCTGGGCACCAAGCCCCTACCGACCCCACATAAGCTCCGCACAAAGGGCAGCGGGGTGGAAAGAAAAAATCAATGATCGTTGTATAGATCTTATTGAACATACTTTACCACCGCCTCCTTATTTTAGCACTGCATTTCCCCCCGCAGCCTTTCCGCTAACAATGTATACCGTTTTTTCGTACGATCACTGAGCACCGCCGTATGCAGTGCCGGTTTTGTGCCAAGAAGTACAACTCTTTTTTTCGCTCTGGTAACAGCTGTATATAATAGATTTCGTTGCAACATAATATGATGCCCCGGGATCAGAGGCATAATAACAACTGGATACTCACTCCCTTGACTTTTATGCACACTCATGGCATACGCAAGCTGCAGTTCCAGCAATTCATTTTTCTCATAAGCAACGCTGAGCTCAGGGTAGCGCACCGTAACTTTTCCTTCATGAATATCTTCAATAAAACCGATATCACCATTAAAAACATTTTTCGTGTAATTATTACGGGTTTGCATAATTTTATCACCCTGGCGAAAAATCTGATGATTATTGATGAGCTCCGCTTTGAATTCATCCGCCGGGTTCAAAGCTTTTTGCAAGAGTTTATTGAGGTTTTCCACACCACAATCAAGTCGATGCATCGGTGAGAGCACCTGTACATCGTCTCGAACATGAAATCCCTGGCTGGGAAGTTCGTTGAGGCAAAGGTCAACAATAGCTGCTGCAACTTGTGCACTATCTAAAATTTCCCTAAACTGAAAATCTTCACTGGATTTGCAATCAGGTAAAAACCCGCCATTAATTGAATGCGCATTCAAGACAATCATGCTTTCGCCCGCTTGCCGAAACACTTCCGTCAAACGAACAGTCGGTATGACTGCTGATCGTAATATATCCTTAAGCACCGCCCCGGGGCCAACCGCCGGAAGTTGATCAACATCCCCCACCAGAATAACACGGCAGCCATCCGGAACAGCTTCCAGAAAATACTGCATCAATGTAATGTCCATCATCGACACTTCATCCAAAATGATAACATCTGCTTCTAAAGGATCATCACTGTCGCGAGCAAATGCTGGCATTCCTACCTCACGGCTACCAGTTGATTCAAGCAACCGATGGACTGTTACAGCCTTTCGTCCCGTTGCCTCGCTGAGACGTTTTGCAGCGCGTCCTGTCGGTGCGCCTAACGCAATAAGCATTCCCTGCTTTTCTAATACCCCGATCATACCACGGACAACCGTTGTTTTCCCCGTACCAGGCCCCCCCGTTAAAACGAGTATTCCATGTTCAAGCACGGATTCGATAGCCTGTCTCTGCTTTTGTGCAAGTTTGATATCCGCTGCGGCTTCCCAATCTGCCACTTCCTGCAGTGCATCAACGGCTGTAAACATTTCGGTTTTTTCCTGCAAATATAAAAGACGTTCCGCCACTTTCTTTTCTGCACAATAAAGATAATGGGGATAAATGAGCGTTGTCCCCATTATCGTCTCGGTTGATAATCGATTCATTGCTAAAAGCTGTTTTAAAGTATCGGCTACTTCTTCATGCGAAACCAAAATTAGTTTTGCCGTCTGCGCAATGATGATTTCTTCCGGAACGCAACAATGCCCTGAATTGGCAATCTGTAACAAAGCAAAATCAATGCCCGCGGCAATACGATCTGTCGATGACTTTTCGATACCTACGGTAGCGGCAATTTGATCTGCTGTACGAAAACCGATACCATCGACCTCACGCGCTAGCCGATACGGATCATTTTCAATCGTCTCAATGGAAAACGATCCATATTTTGTAAATATCTTGGCTGCATAGGCACCGGACACGCCATGTGTTTCTAAGAACAGCATAAGTTCCCGCAGCTCCGACTGTTCACTATACGAATCATGAATTTGTGCTGCTTTCTTTTTTCCTATTCCATTTATTTCCAACAACCGTTTTGAATTGTATTCGATAATTTCTAGAGTATCCAAACCAAATTCAGCCACAAGAAGTTTAGCCATGGCTGGACCAACTCCCTTGATTACCCCAGAGCCAAGGAAACGTTCAATCCCTGCCAGACTGGTCGGTGCAACATGTGACATAGCCTGTACTTTAAACTGATCCCCAAATTTAGGGTGGATAATCCAAATACCTTTCATTGCCAGCTGTTCACCAACCAAAGGCGCCGGAGCATTGGCTGTAACATTAATAAGCCCTCGCTCCTTGCCAGGTCGCAGCTTAAACACAGTAAAATTGCCATCACTACTGGCAAATATAATGTTTTCTACAATGCCCTCAATTTCTTCCAATGCCTTTTCTTCCACCAAAATGTCCTCCGCTCATACCTCGACTAGGTTCGTACCTATGTTCCATTTTGTTTTATATTCCGCGAAAAAGGAAAAAATCCTGCAAAAATTCAAAATCATAGTTTTCAAATAAAAAAATTTACATTTATTCCTCACTAGTAAGCCCTGACCAGACATCATATTTTTTGCTTACTTCTGCTTCTTTTTTCGCATAGGCATTGGCTATTTCTTGACTTTTCAAGGGATCTGCTTGTACAGCTGGATCATTCATCTGATAATCAAGCCCTTTTAGTTCCATCTCAAGCATCGCAATTTCGGCCTCACAGCGTTGTGTAAGCTCATTGCGTTTATCCATGCTCATAACTTGTGGTCGATTATTTTTTGTCATTTTATTATTTTTTGAAAAAGCTGCACTTGAGCTGGATTCATCAAGCTTCATTGTTTTTTTTGCTCTGGCTTCACGTGCCGCATTTTCCGCCGCGAGTTCAGCCGCAATTTCATTCGCTTCTTTTGCTGCAAACAGTTTCTTTTCATGATAATAACTATAATTCCCATTATATTCCGTCAAAATACCAGCTGACAATTCGCAAGTACAATTTGTTACTTTGTCGAGGAAATACCGATCATGGGATACTGTAATAAACGTTCCCGGAAAAGCCATGAGAGCTTCTTCAACTGCCTCTTTTGCCGGAATATCTAAATGATTTGTTGGTTCATCTAAAACAAGAAAATTTGCCCCGGTAAGCATAAGTTTCAAAAATGCCAATCTTGATTTTTCGCCACCGCTGAGATCACCAATTATCTTATACACATCATCCCCGTAAAAGAGAAAAGATCCCAAGTAACGGCGAGATTGTTCTTCTGTAATCCCATATTCAAACAGGAGTTCATCAATCAAGCGATTGGCATCATTGAGTCCTTCATGCTGTTGTGAATAATAGCCAATTTTAACCCTGCTGCCAATTTTAACTCTGCCGGTAGGAGATTCCAGTTCACCAATCAAAAGTCGTAATAATGTTGTTTTTCCAGCACCGTTTGGTCCCACCAGCGCCACACCATCACCATTTCTAATTAATAGCGACAGGTTCTTAAAGATGTCTTGTTTTGCAAAAGCCATCGATACTTCTTCAAGCTCCGCAACCCGCTGCGCGCATTCTGCGGGTGGATTAAATGAGAAATAATTGAAGCCCACACTATTTGGCGGCAGCAAAATTCGATCTAATCGATTTAATTGTTTTTCCCGGCCACGTGCTTGTTTTGATTTGATACCTGCCTTATATTTACGAATATACTCTTCTGTATTTTTTATATGGACTTGCTGTTTTTCATATGCCGATTCCAATGCAGCACGTCGATCTTCCTTAACTCGCATAAATCGTGTGTAATTTCCCGTATAATCAATCACTGTTTTATTTTCAAGTTCGATAATTCGCGTTGCAACCCGATCCAGGAAAAAACGATCATGTGAGATAAGCAAAACACCGCCTTTATAGGCCTTAAGAAAATCTTCGAGCCACTCAATCATTTCAATATCAAGATGATTTGTCGGCTCATCCAAAAATAAAAAATCAGGTTCTCTAAGCAGCGCTTTGGCTAAGCAAATACGCGTTTTTTGTCCACCAGAAAAATGTCCGACGTTTTTTTTAAAATCTGCTTCAGTAAAACCCAGTCCATAGGCTATCCTACGAATACGACTTTCATAATCATACCCGTCCAGACGTTCAAACTGGTCAACGACGTTGCTATACTCTTCCATGAGTAACTCCATCGCCGCATCATCGTCAGCCTGCTCAATTTGAAATTCCAGCTTTGCCTTTTCTTCTGCCAATTGCAAGATATCACTAAAAGATTGCTTCAATTCTTCATAAAGCGACCAGTCGCCAAAAGATGTTTCCTGCTCTAAATAACCAACCGTGTCGGCTGTATCGAATATGATTCGACCTCCATCATATTCATCAAGCCCCATTAGACAACGCATCAATGTACTTTTCCCGGCGCCATTTGCCCCGACAAAACCAACCTTATCGCCACGCGTCACCTCGAAGCTAACATCATGAAACAACTCTTCTATACCAAATGATTTACTTAAATCATGAACCCTTAAAATCCCCATACGACCACTCCAAACTATATTACATAAACTTCTTTATTTTATCACAAAAAATGCCACACCGTCATCCATCTAGATCCTTCAACTGCAAAATAAACGAAAAAGCTGAGCTTTTAAATCTCAGCTCAGCTTTCAAACTATTTTTTATTATATTAATCAATGCGATTTTATTTATAATCTTTCCCGATTACAACTGTAGCCTGACCGGTATCACCACCAGAATTGATTGTATAAATAAATGGCAGGCCAGAAAATTTATCTGCATCGCCTGAACTTGCTGTAATCGTCGTATTTTTTTGCGACGACGAACTACCAGTTGATACATCGGTAACATCAAGCCCTTGGCGTCTTAAAATACCGGCTACTTCTGCACCAGCACCATTAATACCACTTGAATTAATGACTCTGACACTGAGCTTTGCTGTCTTTTTGGGCTCAGCAACCTCTTCTTTTTTCTTTTTCGCAGCATCAGCTTTGGTATCGGCTGCTTTTTCTGCTTTCAGCTCGGTTTCACGAGCTGTTTTAATTGACTCTGCATCATCAGCCACTTTCATGTTTTTTGGAATTGAAGCTTCATATTCTTGAACCGTTGTATTCATAGCTTTTTCCAATTTGGCATCCATTTTTACATCCAACAGTTCAGCTAAAGTTTGACGAAGCTTTTGAATATCTGGAATCCAATAACTTATATCCTGAATATAAGCCGGTTTGCCCGGGACCATTTCTGTATTAAGTCCATTATCGTGAGCATCTTTTAAGATGTTTACCAAACTCACCATTTTACTCGTCGACATATCGGTTTCTATGGCTGAACTTACTTCCTTAATAATAGCTGGTAATTTGGTAATAATCGATGGTGAGATAAGTTTATCCAAAACAGCTTTCATAAAGTGCTGCTGACGACTTATACGCCCAATATCCCCTTCTGAATCACGATATCTTACATATTGAATGGCTGTTTTGCCATCCATATGCTGCTGTCCTGGTTTTAGATCAATCACTAGACCGCCATCATCATCCCACGGGTCTTCATAATACATCCGTTTCTCAACATCAATATCAATCCCCCCTATCGCGTCGATTACCCGTTCAAAAGCTTGAATATCAATAACTACATAGTAATCCATTGGTACTCCGAGAAAATTCTCAACTGTTTTTTGCGTGAGCTTATGTCCACCAAACGCATAAGCATGATTGATCTTATCATACCCGTTTCCTTCGATTTTCACCCGTGTATCACGCGGAATCGATAAAATTGCCGCTTTCTTTTTGTTTGGATCAACTGTAGCCACCATAAGTGTATCCGACCTGCCCACATCATCAGATCGACGATCTACTCCCATTATCATAATGGTTACCTTATCTTCAGCAACCATCATACCATCTGCTGTTTGCGCTTTGTTTTTTATAATATTTGAATCAAACCAATAATACGATGCTCCTACAATACCTGCTGTCAAAAGTAAAACAAGTAATATAGTAATTACACGCTTACTGCTGCGTCTCGTTCTACGCTTCTTACGCGTTTCCTGCAAGTAAACGTCCCCCTTTAATAAATTCATATTTTGACGAAAACAACATCCTTAAATTCTCAAAGACTATTAATTAGTATAACAAAAATCGTTGTACATTTCAATATAGGTATATTGGTCTAAGTTTTACGTTCGTTGCTTCAATCAAAAATATCTTTTCTTTTTAATAAAAATTCATTATAATAAAACTATATTAAAATGTTATATGGTGTTGTATATGATAAAATTATTAACAAAAAATTTACGTCCTGGTATGATCACTGGTCAGGGTATATATCATGGGAATGGCAGTTTCCTTTTAACTCGTGGCACACGTCTCACGGCTGCTTATATTCAAAAATTACAAGAACTAGATGTGCAATCTGTAATTGTTACTGCATTGAACCCTTTTTTGAATATATCACCTCCAGAAGACATTATTCAAGAAAAAACACGAATCAAAGCGATTCGCAATGTTTTTAATGTCTTTAAGCAATGTAAATTAATAGATAATGTAAACGTATCTTCTTTGAAACTCACCACTGAATCGATTATTTTTGATATTATTGCCAAACATTCCAACCTTGCACAAATCAATGACATCCGAATCCATGATGATTATACATTTTCACATTCGGTAAATGTTGCCGTATTGGCATCTATGCTTGGTGCACTTTGTAAAGTAACAAAACAAGAACTAGTTGAATTGACTTTAGGGGCTTTATTGCATGATATTGGAAAAACAAAAACGCCTCTAGAAATTTTAAATGACCCATTACCACTTACCGATGAGGAATATACTATCATTCGCCAACATCCCAGTGATGGAGCTGCTATTTTACGTCGAACAAAACATTATTCAACAATTCCAATGTACATTGCAGCACAACATCATGAGCGATATGATGGCTCTGGATATCCACATAAAATAGGACAAGAGAACATACATAAATTTGCTCGCATTACAGCGATAGCGGATGTATACGATGCACTTACTAGCAACCGCCCCTATAAAAAAGCCTATCGTCCAGATATCGCATATCAAATTATGACAAAATGTTCAAATGGTCAGTTTGACGTGGCATTATTAAC
>Ga0302210_10000063_pt1 | contig 52242 bp, 74 predicted proteins | sample II_Fen_E3_2_FD_198793 | JGI IMG/M metagenome (GOLD analysis project Ga0302210, IMG submission 198793) | Peat permafrost microbial communities from Stordalen Mire near Abisko, Sweden - II_Fen_E3_2 | ecosystem: Environmental > Terrestrial > Soil > Wetlands > Permafrost | place: Sweden: Abisko... | reverse complement strand
TCGACCTACGTGGTACGCAAATCAGTGTCCTACCCGATAACTTGACAGTTGGCGGTTCTCTCGACCTACGTGGTACGCAAATCAGTGTCCTACCCGATAACTTGACAGTTGGCGGTTCTCTCGACCTACGTGGTACGCAAATCAGTGTCCTACCCGATAACTTGACAGTTGGCGGTTCTCTCGACCTTGAAGGTACGCAAATCAGTGATGAAAGTAAGGTAAACCGGAACATTGATGAAAATTCATTTTTCGAGTGGCGAAATAAGAAATACGTAAAGGCTGACGGTATTTTTTCCAAAGTGATTTCTCACAAAAGAAATGTATACAAAATTCAAAAAATAGGTTCTACGAAAGAAACATATTTGGTTACTGATGGAAACGGAAAGTTCTCACATGGTGAAACAATCAAAGAAGCAAAAGATGATTTGATTTTCAAAATTTCAAATCGTGATAAATCAGACTACAAAGGATTGACACTGGAAAGCAAAATGAGCTTTGAAAAAGCAATTGAATGTTATCGTATCATAACCGGTGCCTGTAGCTTTGGAACGAAAGATTTTGTATCAAATCGACTTATATCAAAAAAGAAAGAATACACAATCGCTGAAATGATTGAAGTCACAAAAGGCGAGTATGGTAGTTCAACTTTTCAAAATTTCTTTATTTAATAAAACAGTAGCAGTATGGCAGACGAAAACAAAGTCCCTGTTCGCAAAGTGGACATTCTCAAAAAAACGTTGGGTACGGATAGTATCAACGAACAATTCAAAAACGCATTAGGAGCAAACAGCAATGCGTTTGTAGCAAGTATTATCGACCTGTACACAGGTGATCCTCAATTGCAGACATGCGACCCGAACCTAGTAGTTGCACAAGCATTGAAAGCAGCAGTTCTGAAACTCCCAATCAACAAGGCATTAGGCTTTGCTTTCATTGTCGTTTTCAATAACTCAGTGAAAACAGAAAACGGTTGGGTGAAAGTCCCAACACCAACGTTTGTTCCCGGCTACAAAGGCTACATTCAGTTAGCTATGAGAACTGGCCAGTATCGCACAATGAATACCGATGTGGTTTACGAAGGAGAGCTTCAAAAAGTCAAAAAATTGTCAGGTGAAATCAACTTCGATGGTGTCAAAACTTCTGACAAAATTATTGGGTATTTCGCTTATTTCGAGTTGTTGAATGGCTTTGAAAAAACGCTCTACATCGATGTTGAAAAAATGTCTAAACACGCTAAACGTTACGCTGCTTCGTTGAAAAATAACAAGGATGTAACGGTTGAAACGTTGAAAATTCTTGCCAACTCAGAACAGTCAGGTGATAAGGTTGGTTGGCTTGGAAATTTCACAGACATGGCCTTAAAAACATGCTTGCGAAACCTACTAGCTAAGTGGGGCTACTTATCAGTTGAAATGCAAAGCGTACTTACTTCTGACAACGAAGATTACGACAGCACGGATGACCGTAACAAAGCAATCAATGACATTCGACCTAATAACTTGAATATCGAGGATACAGACTTCACAGACGAAACTACTGCAGCGACTACCGAAAGTGAAACTCCAACACCATCAGGAGATGGACCAGGTTATTGATTATGTTAGAAGTCATAAAATATGTAACAAGTGGATTTTGGGTGTTTGTTGGAACAACAATTTTAATATCAATACCTATTGCTTTTATTTCTGAAACTATAATATCGGTTGTAAAAGTGTATTTCAGGTATCTATCCAACAAACAGCCAAAATGAAACTAACTATCCTCGGAAGTAGCTCAGCAGGTAACTGCTATATTATCCAATCTGACACCGAAGCATTGATATTGGAAGCAGGTGTAACACTTGCGAAAGTAAAGCAAGCACTCGGTTTCGACATTAGCAAGGTGTCAGGTTGCTTAATCACTCACTTGCACGGAGATCACTCAGGCAAAGCAAAGGATTTTGAGCAATGTTTCCCTGTCTACGCTAATAAAAGTGTCATAGAAGCAAAAGGATTGCAAAGAGCAAAGGAAATTCAAGCAGAGAAAGGCATTAAGGTAGGAAATTTCAAAGTACTACCATTTCATGCAGCACACGATGTTCCGTGCCTTGGTTTCCTTATCAATCACAGTGATTTTGGGAATATGATGTTTTTGACCGATAGTTTCCTTTGCGATTACACTTTTGACAATTTGAATCATATTTTGATAGAATGTAATTATTCAGATGCTTGCATTGATGAGAGTGTTCGTAATGGTTTACATTGGAAAGTAAAAGAACGGGTAATGACTAGCCACATGGAGCTAAAAACGACCAAAAAGGTATTGCTCAATCAAAACCTTACCAATGTCCACAACGTGGTTCTATTGCACTTATCAGGACAAAACAGTGATCCTGCAGAATTCTTTGAAGTTATCGCCAAAGCAACCGGTAAGCCGATAACTATAGCTAAGCCCGGTGTTGAAATTGAATTAATCAAAAATCCCTATTAATCATGGAACTAACATTATTTCGAGTTGAAGATATTGTCCCAGTTGTAGAAGTGGTACAAATAGACGTAAAAAAAGGACAATTTCACGATAGAACTGGAAAGTTTGCTAATAAGTTAGTTTCTGAAAGAGACCAAGCTGTAAGAGAAGCAACCGGAAGCAAAAATCGTTGCAATTACCTTACCTCTATTGTATCATGTCTTAGAAAGCAACTACGTCAAAAAGACGAACGGATTATTGAACTCGAAATGAAGTTAAAGCAAAAATAAAATTAATAATTTTCATTAAAAACAGTATCATTATGGACAAAAATTTAGGGCTTGAAATAGTAGACCCGGAACAAAGAAAACGTTTTTTGAAAGACAATTGCGATGTTGTAGAAGACAAAGGTTACATGAAACAGTTCAGCAATGACAAAGTAGTTGAATTGAAAGAAAGACTTTCAGAGGTTTCTATTGAAATCAACGACAAGGAAGAAGAACTGAACGACATTAAGAAAACGTTCAAATTCCAAATGGACCCGCTCAAAGAAGAAAAGCAACTTTGCTTAAAAGGAATCAAAGAACGTGCAGAGTACGTTACCGAAACATGCTACACATTCATTGATCAGGCCGAAAAAATGGTTGGAACATACAATGCGGAAGGGATGCTTATTTCACAACGTCCTGCAATGCCTAAAGAGCTTCAAGGAACTATTCATCAGGTTTTGAGAACAGGAACAAATAATTAATTTACTCGAAAAAATTAAAATTTTATGGAAAACGAAAAAATGCAAGTTGTCCTGCATGAAGGACAAACAGAATTAGTTATCAGAGAAGGTAAAGCGCAAAACATCTTGGATGTAAAACCGCCAGTAAAAATTGCACTTGTAGGAGTTATTGGCGCACCTACTGAATTTTTGGCAAGGAGATTTCAGCATTGTGTGGATGCAGCAAAACCTGATTGTATTGAGATGCTTGCCCACTTTGATCCTACCCGATTACACGTTTTAGTAAATCGTGAGGATGTAAAAATTACCCTCGTTATTGACGAACACGATGAATACAAGCGTGGAACTGTTGTTGGATCACTTGAACTTCACCCTAAGTTTGTAGAGTTCGGAATAAATGACAGCAAAAAGCTGTGGGAGCCAAACGAGCTTGGCCAGTTCTTGAAAATGAACCGGGCGTTTTTCCCTGACCGTTCAAAGAACATGACTTTGGTTAGCGAGTTGAAAAATTTCGTTGGGAAAGTTGATTCAACAATTGAACAGCAGAAAGAAGACAAAGGAAGTTTTAAGGACAATTTCAGTGCGGTTGTAACCTCCAACCTACCCGATTCTTTCAGCGTTCAACTACCGGTATTTAAAGGCACAAAACCCGAAATAATCGATGTTGAATTCTATGCAAGTGTAAGTGGTCGTGAGATTTTCGTTCAACTGGTATCGCCAGGTGCTAACGAACTGTTTGAATCAATAAGGGACACTGTAATTGACGAACAGATTGAAGCTATTCGAAAAATTGCACCCAACATTGTAATTATCGAGCAGTAAAAAGGGAAACGTAATGCAATCACAAAAATTTAATTCTTTTTCGTGGGATTATTTCAAAAATGTGATTGCATTACACTCACTTTTATATATCTTTACATCCTCAATCAATAGGAGTAGCAGCCTAGATAAAAATTTTACGACCCCTTTTTTCCTATTCCGACCTGCTACTCGGAAGTTTGGAAAATTGGGGTTTCGTTTTATACACAAATGAAGACACTATATTTCAAAAAAGAGAACGGAGAAATTAAGGAAGAAGAACAGCTATTCAAGCAATTGAAGCAGTCATTCCTTAGTCTTAAAAATGGTGATTATGAGATAGTTCATAAGCTATTCAAGAAGAACCGTTCTAACGATCAAAATGCTTTAATGTGGTTGTGGTTCACATGCTTAGAAGACGAAACAGGACAAGACAAGCAAGACATTCACGATTATTATTGCAAGCTATTCTTAAGGCGTGAAGTAGTAATCAACAACAAGCGTGAAGTAGTAGTTTCCGGCACAAAAAATCTGAAAACTGATGTAATGGCTAACTTCCTCACTAAAGTACAAGCAGATGCAGCAAGTGAGTTTGGTTGTCAGTTACCTACACGTGAAGACCTGCATTTCGAGGAATTCAGGAGACAATACGAACGGTTTAATTCTCATAACGATGGCAGATAATAAGTCAGGGTTTAAATTCTACAATGTAGATACAGACCGGTATCAGGACATGAAAATAAAACGGCTAAAGAAGAAGTATAGCTGTAATGGAATTGCTGTCTACGACTACATACTTTGTGAGGTTTACAGGGTTCGTGGTTGCTTTACAGAGTGGGATGATAACTTCTTGTTTGACGTAGCAGATTACTTTTCGATAGAAGAACAATTGGTTACTGAAATAGTGAATTTCTGTTGCAATGTAGGTCTTTTCGATAAGATTGTTTTTGCCAAATTATCAATCATTACTTCGCGAACAATTCAAGAAAGATTTGTCGACATGAGTAGACGAGCCAAACGAACAGGCGTAAATATTCCCGAAGAAATACACATTATTCGGGAAGTATCGCCAAAAGTTCGGGAAGAAAGTGGAAATACTCAGGAACTTTCAGACAGAGTAGAGAAGAGTAAAGAAGAAGAGAAAAAAGAAGAGGAAAGTAGAGGAAATTACTCACCCAAATATTTTGTCGAAATTGACGAGTTAGAACAATTCCTGAAAGATGATACAGAGTGGTGCGATATTGTTTGCTCACAGAATGGATTTAGTCCTGATCAGATAAATGAGTTTCATGGTTTCATAGAAAAATTTGTATCAAATCTCCGTCAGAAAAAAGTACCCGGCAAGTCCCCGAAAGAAGCTTATGATCACTTTGTGAATTGGTTTATAAAGCAACTCCAAAATTCAAAACAGAATGGAACTGAACAGAAAAGAAATAGCACAAGTGACAGGCAAAGTCAATTGCTTGCAGAAGTTGCCGAAGTTATCGCCACAAATTGAAAAGTTCAAAGAGCAGTTAGGTACAATTACTCAGTACCTGGAGCGATTCAACCCAACGTCTGTACAAGATGGATTGCTTAGAGCTAGAGCCGGATTTGTAGAATGCAAGTCATACGATTTACCAACCTTGGAAATGTCGGCACAGATTTACGGAGAAAAGGCCATTGTCGTATGGATCAAGATTCAACTTGAAAACCTCAATGAATACTGTGGAGTAAAGGAAAAAATGTCACTAGAACAACTTAGCGAAGTTTCGAAAATAATCTTTTACACCTATCCACAATTGAACATTGCTGAAATAGCTTTTTTCATTTTGAAATTCAAATCAGGCTATTTTGGACAGTTCTATGGCTGTGTTGATCCATTGAAAATTTCTTCCGCATTCTGCCAATTTATGATGGATAGAATGGATGCTTTAAACGCTGCACAGCGAGATAGTAAACGTCAAGAGATAGAATGGAGCGTACAAAACGATATGGCTCAAAAGTTACTGAAAGAAAGAATTATTCGGAAACGAAAAAAAATAATGTCAATAAAAAAAATCAGAATCAAACGAATTAAAAAGTAGCAGTATGGACGAAAACAAAAAAAATGAGTTTTTGATTTTCACAAAGAAATTTGATACACTCGAAGATGTCCTTAAGGACAAAGAGTTTCAAACGTTTCTATCCAGTGAAATGGATAGTGTGAAGAAAGGCAGAATGGTAGAACCACCTGCAGGATTCAGGTACAAACGAGACGGATATGATCAGTTAAAAGAAAATGGTCGTTTCAGAGTTGAATACATTATCAGTCAGTACTCATTGATTGAACAAAAGAAATGCGAACTGCCAGGTTCGATCAGAAAATTTATTGAGGGTCTTGTGATCAGTGCAACTGTAAAAATGCGAGACTTCTATTCTATCAGAGTCACCGAAGGATTGATATTTACAGGAAAGAATTTCACAGGTCGTGTTGAAATCCTAGCATTCGATTTCCCTAACAAAATACTGAAAGTGGAGTGTACAACCAAAACCAACGAACAGTTCAACACATGGCCTGAGGATTGGGATTTACAGCACACCATTTGGGGCTTTGAAAGCGGTGAATACTTCGCTGCAACATTTGAAAATTATCCACCAACAAAAATTCAAGCAGTATGAGCGAGTCAATGACAAATGCAATGGAATCTTTCAAGGAAGTTCGAAAAGCAACGAAAATTAAAACCCATGTTCTTTGGATTTCTCCAACGTTTCCACATGATCATCCGAGAAAGGGAGAAAGAACAGATTTCCCCTGTAAGATTTTAAATGCAATTGGTTTCAGTGGTGGTCACATGGAATTATATGCAAGATGTCTCACTTCATGTAAGCGACCATGCTACAGAAGAATGATTGAGCCAAAACTTCATACTTGTCGGGCTGACTCCAAAAACAGCAAAAAAAAGAAAGGAGCTTACGAAGAATGGAAACGAAAGATTGACGAAGTAAACCGTGGCGAAGCAATTCTTTCAGTACGGATGTGGTCGGGAAGTGCTTACAATAGACTACACGATGGAAGTCACCCTGTCGAAATTGCTCAGTTTGATAAAGATTCAGGAATTGGAGTACAACGGTTAGGATTCAGTAGAAAGATTGATTATCCATTCATTGAAAATGGAAAAGATGGTGATTTATACCCAATCTTAGATATTGAAAAAATAGCCCAAAATGATGGCTTATCCTTCGCTGATTTCAGATCATGGTTTATGAAAGCAGACCTATCAAAACCAGTTGCTCTTATTCACTTCACTAAATTCAGATATTGATATGAAAGACTTAAAAATGTTTCAAATTGAAGCGATAGATGAAATGTTCTGCATTATCGCAACTGACTCACAACACGCAAAAGAGATCCTCTTCAAAGAAGAAGATTCAATCCAACCCGATGAAATCATTGATACTAATGAATTGTCGGAAGAAGAAATGAAAGAACGCACTATTCTTGCAAATGTAGACATGGAATTGCCTGAAATGAACTTGTTTGACTATTTCAGAGAATACAAAGGAGAAGGTGGACCCGGTGAATTAGTTTGTTCAACGCTTTACGTAGATTGATATGGACAGTAAAGTTGTATTGACCGACAAAAGCCCAATGCCATTTGGTAAACATAAAGGAGTTGAAATGGCAAATGTGCCCGGAGATTATTTGCTTTGGTTGTATGCTGAATATACTTCTCCAAATCCAAGGTTTGGATTTATAAATCATCCAGTCAAAGCGTACATTGAAGATAATTTGGACGTAATAAAGAAAGAGGTCAGGAAATGAAAAAATATAATCAAAAACCATATTGGTTCATTATAAAAGGTGAAAAGCATTTGAATTTTTGTGGATATACCCCAAGATTTTGGACTTTGAATAATGAGTGTTCACACTATTTTCTATTAAATAGATGCCCTGATTCTCCCGAATGTATCGGATGCAATGCAATAAAATGCTTAACAGAACAAGAAGCGAAAGACAAATGTAAAGAAGCATTGACATTGAAACAATACGGCAATTTCTATTGGTACATAAATGAACAGAAACACACATTTGGATTTGCAGTACATTTCCCTAGATTTGAATCAGAAGGGATTGGATTTGTTAATTTTCATTGTGTCCTTTCTGAAATAATTTCTACTGATGAAATAACAATTAAATAGCATATTAGAACATGAAAACAGCACTAATCATCTTTGCAATTTTGGTAATTATCAGAATTGTAACAAAGCCTAAAACAAGGCTTCTGTCTTATAAAATGCAGACGTTCCAAGCACTTAATTCTGATTGTACCACAATCGACATGGAGCTTGAACGAACAAGAGTATTCGGATTGATAAAGTATAATGTTGAAAGTACTTACGACATTCCTGATGGTCAATCCTTGAAGAAACATTTCAACCATTGGGATAAATTAATTGAAACTAAAAAACCTCTGAAATGACTACCTACGACATTAAACGACTAGCCCTAGTTTTAGCTGTTCAGGCAGACATAGAAGGAATGAAAGCTTTCAACAAAAACAGAGAGTTAAATGGTATGTGCGTAGGGTATGACGAAGCGCAATTTTTTTGCAAAGCAGAGGAATTACGAAATTTAGCAGCAATACACGATGAACAACTTTAAAATATAACCATGGCAATATCACAAGACCACTTGAAAGCATTGATTGCAAAAGGATTTGATCCTGAGAAAATGAGTAAGTACGAAAGTGCAATTTTCCTACTTCAAAATATGTCCAATACCCTACGGCTTGAATATGACGAATACATGAAAAGTTGGGGGTTCAAAGGTAAAGCTTCCGAAATGACTTTCAAGATCAACAAAGACACTAAAGTTTACCTTGAACATGTAAGAAGCATGATTCACGAAAGTCAAGAACAAAACTTCTTCATTGATTACGAAGGGTTTGATGCTCAGTTCAGAGCATTTGCAAAGCTTGAAGATTTACAAGAAAAAGATACTAAACAATTAAACAACAAAGAGTTATGCTTAAATTAATCACTATCGGGCATCTTGGAAATGATGCAACAATCAAAGAGTGGAGCGGTCATACTTATGCTGCATTCTCAGTAGCTAATACCGAAAGTTACACTGATGGACAAGGAGTTAAACATGAAACGACAGAGTGGATTTCATGCTTAAAGCGAGTAAAGGATGGAAGTAGTGCTTTAGTTCCATTATTGAAAAAAGGCACTAAGGTTTATGTCGAAGGGCAACTTTCAAAGAAAATGTTTGAGAAAGCTGGTCAAATGACTTGTGGCCTGAACTGCAACGTTTCTCATTTGGAACTATTAAGTCCGAAACAAGCCGATTCTCAGGCTCAACAAGGACCTTTAAAAGCTGAACCAATACCAACAACCACCGAACCGCTTCCAAGTGCTAGTGAAGGTGAAGATTTGCCATTCTAATCATGACTTGGATTGACAGATCAAGGCCGAAAGGCGCAAAAGTTCAAAAATCAACACGAAGTAAGAAAGTAGAACGTCTCGATATAGTGTTTTCGAAATTCATTCGAAGACGTGATTGCAGTTTTACTTTTGGTCGTTGTATCAGCTGTGGAAAGATAATCAAGTTCGAAGATTGTGATTGCGGTCATTATGTGAACAGAAAACACATGTCAACCAGGTTTGACGAACACAATTGCAACGCTCAGTGTCGTTCCTGCAACCGTTTTGACGAAGGGAACATACAGGGCTACCGAAAGGGTTTGATTGCGAAATATGGCGAGAAAATAGCTGAATCACTCGAAATAAAGAAGTTCAACACCTGTAATTTGTCAGAAGTAGAAATTGACCTACTTTTTGTTCATTACAAGAAAAAATTGAAAGAAATTGAACAAAAACGCTAATTATTTTCATTTTTAACGCAAAAAGTGATTGTTATACACTCACTTTTTGCTACTTTTACATCACAATTCAATAATTAAGGCAAAAGCTCACAAGCGTGTGAATTTTTGAAAGAAAGCACTCCACACATTGCACCATTTCTTTCAAAGCCTTAGTTGTTGAAACAAAACAGTAGCAGAATGACAAAAGTAAAACTTTACACCGGTTACTTCGGTAATTTCAGAGCATTGCAAAACAACAATGTTTTAATGATTAGTATAAGTCGTTATCCTCCAAAAAATTGGACTGGACCTGTAATGTTGGAGTTAGCTCCTTTATCTTACATGTTGAAGTTTGGAGCCGAAGAATACGACAAGTTATTTGCTGAAAGAGTTCTAGGGGTTACAACTCCAAAAAACATTATTAAGCAGATTGAATGGATTGCCGAAAAAACAAATAGTACTAAAATTGCTCTTTGCTGTTTTGAAAAAGAACAAAAAGAATGTCACCGTTACAATGTGGCTCTTTGGCTTCAAAAAGCAGGTTTCGAGATTGAAGAATTCAAAGTTGAAACCAAAACCGAAATTGAAAAGCCAAAAGTTATTGATGCACAGACTTCACTTTTTGATTGAAGTAATATGGAAATCAAAAAAGAATTTATTGCAATATCAAAAGGATATTTTGTTTCCAAACAAGGGGTTGTTTATAGTCCGAAAGGAAATGTATTGAAATTATCAACTGCTCGTGGATATAGTAAATTTGAAATAAGAATTAATGGTGAAAAAGCATCTATAAGAGTTCATAGACTTCAAGCATTTCAAAAATTCGGAAGTGAAATTTATAAAGAAGGGGTTGAAGTTCGGCATTTTAATGGTATTCCATTAGATAATTCTTGGGAAAATATATTGATCGGAACAAGAAGTGAAAATCAAATGGATATTCCTAAGTTAGTAAGAAATACACGTGGATTGACTGGAACTAAAGAAATTATAAAATACCCTTTTGATCAGGTTTTGGAAATTAGAAAGTACCGTGAAGATGGTCATTCGTATAAGGAAATAATGGAAAGATATAACATTACTGATAGAAGTACTGTAAGTTATCTTATCAATAAACGAGTAATGTAATTACCCCCGTCCTTAGCTCAAGGAAAAGAGTACTCCACACTTTATGGAGGGGTTGGCTGCGTAACTCAGTCAGGGCGGACAAATAATTTAGCCTGTAGGCACGGAAAAGTAATGAAATGCGGGGAGTAATACGACTTCCCGCATAATTTTTTTAAGTACAAAAGTATGGCACTACAAACACCTGGAGCATTCTTTCTCGGAACGCTCGTTCCTTCTGAACAGAAGTACATGAAAACGATTTTGGAAAATGCACGCAAAGCAGGTTTCACACGTGTTGTTGAACCTTGTTGTGGTGCATTTGCTATGTCGCACCTAGCCATTCAGGCAGGATTTAAACCTGAACAGATAGAATCAAGTGATGTAACCATGTTCTCGTCAATTTTCGGTTATGCTATGATGGGAAAGTCTCTTGAAGATTTAGAGATTGAAGCAACCGGATTTTCGAAAGAAGAATTGCTTGATCCTGCAACCTCGCTTTACGCATTGATGTACTTGAAAACAATGATGACTGCAGGTAGTGATTTTTTTTATGCCATGCTCAAAGATTTGGAGCTTCGCAAAGAAGAACATATTGCTAAGATTCAAGAGCAACTGGATCGTGGAAAAGGATTGCTGCAAGGTTTCAATTACCGTCCTCTCGATATGTTTGAGCATATCAACGAAGTGATCAATGATGAAAAGACAATCATTATCGCGAACCCTCCAACATACACTGCAGGTTTTGAAAAGTGGTACGGAACAGGTGGAAACATGAACTGGAAAGAACCTGAGTATGGCATATTTGACCCAAAGACAGGATTAACCGATTTGTTCGAATTGATGAAAGGTGCAAAAGCACTGATAATTTGCTATGAAGAGAACGAAACGCAAAAGATGGCCGGCAAAGCTATCTTTACTCGTTACGGTGTTCGCAAAGGTTTCAATGTTTACCTAACTACCAACCAAGAAGAAAAGGCCGAAGCTCTTGCAGAGGGTAAAATGGTTGTTCGTTCCAATGAAAGCAAAATGTCACCGCTCGATTGCTCAACCCTCCCAACTGATTACGTAATTACTGAAAATTCCAAGATAGAATTCATGCAGGTTGAACCACAGTATTGCCAGTACTATCGTGGCATTTGGACTCACAACTTTGTAGGTGGTCAAGCCCAGGTAAATGTAGTTTTGCTTATTGACCGATATGTTGCAGGAGTGTTCGGTTATCAAATAGCTATTGGTGCCATGGTTCTGAAAGATTTGCTGATCATGTTTGGAATTACGATCCCGACAAAAAACTACCGATTGGGCCGATTACTCACCATGATAGCAACGAACCGGCAAACGCTGAAAGCAATGCTAACCGATTATCAAATTTCCCGACTTCATGGAGTTCAAACAACACAAATCACCAAGTACCCCGAATCAAAGGAAATGCGTGGTGTAATGAAGTTAGTTTCGAAAGAAAAAGGAAAGTTAGGCTACAAATTAATTTACAAAACCGAAATACAAGATCGTACCAAGGAAGAAACACTAAAGCTTTGGTTGAAAAAAGAAGAAACATGGAAACAGGAAAGAGCGAAAGCAAAATCACAACAGGAGTAGAATTACCTTCCGGAGTTACTGTACTTGCAGATTTAGGTTATGGAATCGTAGTTGCAAGAGTTGAAATAAATTTAATCCGTGAGCAGGATAAAAACGCTCACTTGATGAAACCTGAAATGTTTCGTCAATTGCATGAGAACATAAAAAAGAGAGGTGGGCTTGAAAGTTTACCTCTTTGTGCATTTACGGATAAAATAGAGGTTATCTCAGGACACCACCGTTTGAGAGCTTCAAAAGAAGCAGGATTGAAAGAGATAATTGTTTTGCTTGATATTACAGGGCTAACAAGAAGCCAGATTGCAGCAAAACAACTTGCACACAACGCCATTAATGGTTTCGATGATCCTTCAATGTTGAAAGAGATTGCCAAAATGATTACTGACGTAGACGACATGATTGAAAGTTTTATCGGAAAGGATGTAATAGGCGAACCACTTGCTGAATTGGAAAAGCTGTTGGCACCTATGGTGGACTTTGACTGGAAGCAATTACAGATTGTTTTCCTGCCACACCAATTGAAAGATTTGGAATTGCTCGTAAGTAAAACGCAAGGAAGTTTCGACTACATAGGCGCTGCATACATTGACCAGTATGAGCAATTAATGGAAACGTTAGCAAAGTATCAGAATTTCAAGAATGTAAAGAATCTCGGAACAGCCATGCATTCAATGATAAGCCTTGCCAATGCTGAAATGGAAGCTTCGGAATATGACGGAACGGAAGAATGGGTAACGTTATCACATTTGTTCGGTTCGGCAGCTATTCCCCAATCATTGAACGAAACGATGAAAAAAGTAATCGAAAAAATGAAAAAAGAAGGGGAGATTACCGAAAAGACAAAATGGAAATCACTAGAAGTACTAGCAAATCAATACTTAGGAGAATAGATTATGGGGAGACCAACTGATTATACACCTGACATTCATATACCATGGGTGCAAAGCCTAGCAATGGAAGGATTGATTGACAAGGAGATAGCAAAATGCATTGGCGTTTCAAGGTCAACATTGAAGCTATGGGAGAAGATTTATCCTGAGTTTTCGGACGCCTTAAAAATTGGAAAAGACTGTGCTGATGCTAAAGTACTTACTTCTTTGTTCAAAAGGGCTACTGGCTACACAGACAAAGAAAAGAAAGTAGTTATTGAGATGGATGCACAGGGCAACCAAAAGCCTGCACGAATTGAAACGACAGACAAACACATTGTTCCTGATGTAGGGGCGATTTGTTTTTGGTTGAAAAATCGCAGACCTGACGAGTGGCGTGACAAGAAAGATGTTGAACTTTCCGGTAATCCCTTTGAGGATTTAATGAAGTCTGCAACAGCAACCGATGATGAAGAAGAAGCAAGCAAATGACAAAGAAAAACAAATTGCAGTTTTCAAGTCATGGCAAGCTGATTGGAATAAATTTGTTCGGGAGGTCCTAAAGGCTCGACTGGACAAAGAGCAACAGGATATTATCAGGTCTGTTCAGCACAACAAGATGACTGCGGTTGCAAGCGGAACAGCGAGAGGTAAAGACTTCGTAGCTGCTTGCGCTTCTTTGTGTTTCTTGTATCTAACTCCTAAGTTTAATTCTAAAGGCGAACTGGTTGAGAACACAAAGGTAGCAATGACAGCACCTACAGGAAGACAAGTAACTAACATTATGGTTCCTGAAATTCGTAGGTTGATGCGTAACGCTAAATGTTTGCCCGGCAGGATCGTGTCTGGAGATATTCGAACAAGTTACGAAGAATGGTTTCTAACAGGTTTCAAGGCTGACGATAACAATACGGAAGCATGGTCAGGGTTTCACGCTGTAAATACCATGTTTGTTGCAACGGAAGCTTCTGGGATGTCTGAATTAATCTTTAATGCCATCGAGGGTAACTTGCAGGGAAATTCAAGGTTGTTGCTAGTATTCAACCCTAATGTTACGACTGGTTACGCTGCAAAAGCAATGAAATCAGACCGTTTCAATAAGTTTAGATTAAATTCACTACACGCTGAAAATGTAGTCAATCGAAAAGTAACGATACCGGGTCAGGTTGACTTTGAGTGGGTGAATGACAAGATAAAGAGTTGGTGCACTCCAATTGTTGAGAATGAATTCAATGAGGGAGATGGAGATTTTATTTGGAATGACGAAACCAACCTTAAACACTTCTATAGGCCAAATGACTTGTTTCGAGTAAAAGTACTCGGAATGTTCCCGAAAGTTGGTGAAGATGTTCTTATTCCTTACGAATGGATTGAACTAGCAAACCAACGTTGGTTGATTTATCAGGAAACAAATTCTACTGTTGATGTTCCTGTCCGGTTAGGTGTTGACGTTGCCGGTATGGGTAGAGATAAAAGCGTACTGTGTCCAAGGCGTGACAATTGGGTTGAAAAGTTCATAACACACCAGTCGGCAGGTAAGGCAGACCACATGCACATTGCGGGACTTGTAAAGAACTACATTAACCGTAAAGGTACGTTTGCATTCATTGACACGATTGGAGAGGGTGCGGGGGTTTATTCAAGGCTTTTGGAGCAGAACTTTTGGAATGCTATATCCTGCAAGTACTCCGAAGGAGCTAGTGGACTGAGTGATATAAACAACGTTTACACGTTCGCAAACATGCGGGCATTTTTATTTTGGTGTGTGCGTGACTGGTTGGACCCGAAGAATAAGAATAACCCTTGTCTTCCACCCGATGATGAATTCACCGAAGAAGCAACAGAGATAAGGTGGAAGTTTCAATCTAATGGCTCTATCCTTATCGAACCGAAAGAAGACATTGTGAAACGATTGAAACGCTCAACCGATAAGTTCGATTCACTTGCAAATACATTTTACCCTAGTGGTAATGGAACTATATTATCAGACGAAGATATTATTAACGATATGCTATAAAACTACATTATGACTGCAAAAGAAATTATCAGCAAAGACAGAAAGGTCGAAGATATAATCACAGACCTTAAGAACAAATGTGTGACTGTGATGTCATGGTCTAGTATTGAAAAGGAATACGACCCGAAGAAACACCCTATCAAAATCGACAAGAATTTGCGTAAGGACAAAGTCAAGAAAGATGGTTCTATCGACAAGGTTGCTCGGATCACTTACGGACTCCAAAAGCTGTCTACTCGTAGAATGACACAAATGGCGTTCTCTATACCTGTGAAAAGGATTTACAGTGTTGGCAATGATGAGACGAAGAAAGAACAGGCTAAGGCAATTGAACTTATTTACAAGTTGGCTCGTATCAATTCTGTGAACATGAAGCGTATGCACGCTTATTTTGCTGCTTGCGAAATTTGCACAGTTTGGTTCCCTGTGAAGAAAGAACAAAAACATAACAAGTACGGCTTTGAAACTAATTTTGAGTTGAAATGTCGTACTTACTCACCTATGTCCGAGAAGTTCTCCCGGCTTGAAAGTGCTACTCTTTACCCATTATTTGATAACCTTGGCGATATGATTGCTCAAAGTTTTGAGTATGTGGTTAGTGAAAACAAAAAGGATATTACCTACTTTGAAACTTACTCTAAGGACTTGAAAAAGATTTGGAAAAAAGTTGATGGCAAGTGGGAAGAAGTAACCAATGATATTCCGATTAGCATTGGTAAGATGCCTCTTTCATACCTTGTTCGTCCTGTTCCTATTTGGGAAGATTCAAGTGGAAATGTTACTGAGATAGAGCTTACATTGTCAAGAGAGAGCGATATTATCAAGAAAAATTCTGCCCCACTTGTAAAAGTAACAGGAGAGTTTCAGCAGACTGGAAGTGTTGATATATCACAAGATGCAGCACGTGAGGTCTATCAATTGAAAGAGGGTGGAAATGTTGAGTACGTTACATTTGATCAGGCTATTGAAGCGATGAAGTTCATGGTTTCTACATTGAAGCAAAACATTGAAGAAGAACTGCAATTGCCTAACCTATCACTAGAGAATGTCAAAGGACTTGGTGCTATATCCGGTGAAGCTCGTAAAACTCTATTGACTGATGCACACCTGAAAGTAGGTGAAGAGAGCGGTGATATTGTTGAGTTCTTCGAACGTGAATTCAATGTTATCAAAGCATTTGTAGGTGAGATGAAGAAAGATTGGAAAGACTCAATCAATGAACTGGAATGTGAGCATATCATTACTCCATTTATTCAGAATGACGAATCGGCCACTATCGACAAGTTGATGAAAGCAACAGCCGGTAAGCAAATTATGTCTCAGAAAGAAGCAATTGGTCAGGCCGGACTTGTTGAAAACATTGATGCTGAACTAGAACAAATTCAAAAAGAAGAACTTGCAGCAAATGCTGTGAGTGCATTCCCAACCTCAATGTAATTGTAAAAATATGACAAATCAAGAATTAGCTTTACTTCTAATTGACGAAGACCCAAACAATGAGATTTCTATTTGTGTAAGTGGGAATTTTCATAAAATAACTGGTGTTAAGTCTTTCAAAAAGTCAAATGTAACTATTTTACATGTAGAAGGATCAATCCAAGTAATTAGGAAAGATCATGCGGAATTTTATAAAGAAAAGTTCAAAGGTTCTTCAATAATAGAATCTGTTTCACCGATAGAAGTCGAATAAATGGAAGAACAACTATTGATCCTTATTCAGAATATTCAAGACCGCAAGACAGCATCAGGTATCGCACCGGTTCATGTCTTGCGGTCGGAAATAGATAAAGCCGTTTCGGCATCACTGAATACACTTTTTACAGATGGTAGAATTAAAGTCGGGAATACTTCTAATGACAAATGGATAGTGAAAGTTTGATTTTGCTTTACAAAGTTAGTATAACGTGAGCAGCTATTTTTATAAAAAACGAAATAGTTGCTCACTAAAATAATCAAAAAGATAGTTTGATGGAAACAAAAGAAATAAAGCCAATACAAGTTAAGCCAAATCTATATGCAGTTTATTTCCCATTTTTAAAGGAGATTGCTCTTAAGTATGGCTATAACCTAGTTATTCACGGCTCAATGAATAGAGATATGGATTTGATTGCTATTCCATGGAATAATGAATTGCGTCCACACTTGGAAATGATAACCGAAATGTCTGACTTTATAGGTGGTGAGATAATGATAAATGATGACAAGCGACTATTCTCTGATAAACCACATGGACGTGTTGTTTACGTGATTGATATTTATAGAGGTGGATATTTAAGTGGTGGTGGATTTGCTGAAATGACATACCATAAAGACCCTCAATATTATCTAGATATATCAATAACACCAACAATCTATGGAAACAAATAACGAAATGAACTATTGGGCCAAAATGGAAATTTGCCATTTACCCTTTGCTATGCAAGATATGGTTAGATTCTGTTTAGGCGATTTCATCAATAGTGGTCAAAGTCGTATAGTATTTGAATGGAAGTTTAGACCAAACACTGTTATAAAGTTCTGCAAGGCTGATGACTGTCAATCTAATTGGACTGAGTATGCAATTTGGGAGTCTGTCAAAGACACTAAAAATGCGAAGTGGTTTTGTCCTGTCATAGATATATCCCCTTGTGGTAGATTCTTATTAATGGAAAAGGCTCGTGCAATTACTAACGAAGATAAGTTGCCAAAGAAATTGCCTAATTTCTTTACTGACATACACACAGGTAACTTTGGATATATCGATGATAGACTTGTTTGTATAGATTATCAGTTCATAACACGTGGTATAGACTTCGCATTTTGCACACAGAACACAAAAGTAAATTGGAATTAATGCCAAAAGTATTCAAATTAGACCCGGAAGCAGCTCACTTTAGTCGTGTAGATCGATACGCACGACAAGTTGAGCAATTATACCTTGAAGCAATACAGGAAGCTGTAAGCATTGGTTCAACCATATCATTGCCCGAAGGTAGCGACCAGTTTACTTTTGACCAATATCCTCAGACTAAAGCAAGGATTGATAAGTTTATGAAAACGATGTCTCAAAAAATGACATTCATTATCAACGAAGCAACTGGCAAAGAATGGTACGAAGCTGTAGCCAACAAAGCTAGTTTGATTGATTCATTCATCAAAAAAACACAGCTCACTAAATCACAACTGGAATCGTACAACAGTCGAAATTTGGAAGCCTTACAAGCATTTCAGAACAGAAAAATTGGCGGTCTCAATCTATCGGAAAAGGTTTGGAAATACACCAACCAATTCAAAGGTGATTTGGAAATGGCGTTGGACATTGGAATTGGTGACGGACGTTCTGCAGCAGAGTTAAGCCGTGATGTTCGTTCCTACCTAAATGATCCTGAAAAACTTTTTCGAAGAGTTCGTGATAAGCATGGAGTATTGCAACTTTCAAAGAATGCGAAGAAGTACCACCCAGGTGAAGGACAATATAGAAGTTCGTATAAGAATGCAATGCGATTGACTCGAACATCAATCAACATGGCCTATCGTGAATCGGACTATCTGAAAAATCAGCAGTTAGATTTTGTTGTAGGTTTTAAAGTTGTTCGCTCCAACCACCATTTCGATTGTTCTGTTTGTGATTCTTTGAAAGGCAATTATCCGAAGTGGTTCAAGTTTGTTGGTTGGCACCCACATTGCCGTTGTCATATCGAAGATATTCTTGCAAGCGAAGAAGAGTTCATCAATCACCAAAAACGAATACTTGCAGGTGAAGATGTAGAACTTAAATCAAAGAACGAAGTATCAACACTGCCGGAAGGGTTCACTGGGTGGGTTTCCGATAATGAAGAACGGATCACAAATGCAACGAAAAACGGAACACTCCCATACTTCTTGAAAGACAATGCAAAACACTTGAACTAGCTAGTAATCAACACAATAATGTAAAAGCAATCTGAAAATGGTTGCTTTTACTGTTTATATATGTTACGAACATGGCTATCAGTAAGTTATCACGTTAAACAACATTAATTCACTTCAATTTATGAGCGTATTGCACACACATTTCAATTATTATTGTTAGCTTTACACATTCTTTTAAACAAACAAATAAACACAAGACAATGTCAGTAGCAACATTACCCCCAACAAAGACCGACAAGGCAGTTGAATTATTCAACCTTGGCAACATAGTAGCAGCTTTCGGAATTTTCAAAACGTTCAGAATTGGTTTTTCAGCAGACGAACGTAGAACACTTCAAATAGCACATGAATCAATGACCGGGAAAGAGTCGTTCTACAAGTCATTACAGATTGATACAGACGCTATCAAGACACAAGCCTTACAACTTATCAAATCAAAGTATAATCTTTAAACAGTAGCAGAAAATGGAAACAATTAATTGGAATGCCCCAAAAAGTGAGCACGAACTTATTGGAAAAATCGTAAAACGTGCAGTAAAAGAATTAGATGAAATAGTAGTCATGGACTTGAACATGGATGTGACTGCAACTCATTGTAATGGAACTCCTTTGGATTTGGAAAAGCTATTAGCCTTTGATGAATTCAACTTTTCACATGATATTTATGGTATCATGGATCATATCGACAGGACCAATGGAAAACTAACTCGTGGTTTTTTACCTCGTTGTTCAAAACACTGATGCCATGAAAGTAAATGAATTAGTTCAAATACTGCAAGAATTAAATCAGGAAGCTGAAATTGTTATTGAACACGATTTAAAATACAATAGAGTGAATAGTAAAATTGACACCAGTAAGCCAATAAAAGAGATAGAAATCAAGCATGTAAAGTCAAATGAGTTCTTTACTTCTGAATATGCACTTAGCACAACAACAAATTTTAAATAGTAGCAGTATGAAAAAGCAAAAATTAAATGCCTATCAAATGAACGGTTACAACAGCCGTGAAGATTATTTGAGGTCTATTTCGGAAGAGAATGGAATTGAATACTCTGTAGTTTTACAACTGGCTCAAATGCTCGGAGCAGAAGAAGACTTCGATGGTCTTGTTGTAACGATTGAAGAAAATAGTTTAATCTTTTCAGAATAAAGGAATATGGCACACACAAACGGAGATTGGCAACGAGTATGGAACACAAAGAATAGTCCTGAAACTTGCATTATCAAAGCAATAGCAAAAGATGGTTCAAAAAAATCTATTTGTAGAATCATAACAAATGAAAATGATTTTGAAAATGCAAAGTTAATAGTTGCAGCACCGGTAATGCTAGAAGCATTGAAAAGATTTCAAGAAGAATGGGTTGTAAATGGCAATCCTGCACAAAGAGCAAATAATTATTCAATTGAGAAACAGATAAACGCAGTAATCAAAAGAGCAACAGAATGAAAACATACAAAGGCACTCTTCCAGAAATAGAGTTGAAGTACAAAAAAGGCGATACGCTGAGATGTAAGATTGCTTCATCCAAAGATGCAGCAGAGTTATTCATGAAATTCTATGACCAGGACGTTTTCGAATTGACAGAAAGTGTAATTGTCATTTACTTGAACTCAGCAAATAATACCATTGGTTGGATGAAGCATTCAACAGGAGCTACAAATCAAACCGTTATTGATCCAAAACTTATAGTCGGTGCAGCATTAAAAATGGGAGCTTCCGGAATAATTATTTCGCACAATCACCCAAGCGGAAACGCATTCCCTAGCACTCATGATAAAGCTGTTACAAAACAGTTGAAAGACGGATGTAAGTTATTCAACATTACATTACTGGATCATATCATTGTTACCGAAGATAGTTATTACAGTTTTGGAGATGAAGGAGAAATGTAAATTTAAAATAAGATAGTTATGAAACGTATTGTAAAAAACAAAATCGAAAAGAAGCCTGTATCAAAAGACGAATTGATGGATCAGATAGTTCCTAAGCGTGGAGTTGCCAGTGCAGCAGAAAAACTAAGAGAGTTCAAAGAAAGTAATCAAAAACCAACGGTTCCAGTTTCCTCACTAAAGTATGGTTTTAAAAAAGCTTTGACATTGTTTGTTTCTCCTGATTTGACAAGAGAACAGATTATCGAGAAGTTCGAAAAACGTTTCAATGCTTCCGACATAAACATGTACAATGTGAAACGAGAACTAAGAGTAAAAAGAACAGTTAGAACATGACACATGAAGAATTAGAATTGCTTGAAATAGCAAAAGAAATAATCAAAAGCAATAGTCACTTGAATGCTATGCTAAGTGGGAGTTTAATGTTAGCTTATCGTGGAATTGATAAGCGAAGAGAAGCTACTGATATTGATATTTTAGTAAGTAGTGTTACTGGTGCATTAATTATTCCTAATGGATTTAAACAAAAGGAAATTGAAACAGAAGAAGAGTATGAAGAATCAGAGTATTGCAGATTTATTCTAACAATGATGGTATAAAATTAGATTTCTTCCAAACTGCCGAAATTCCTACTATTGTCGATGGCATTTCATGCGGATCAGTAAGAACGATGCTTGATGCAAAGTATGAGTATTGGAAAGATAATGGTAACGAAAAACACCGTTTAGATTTGGAATTTTTGAATTATAAATTCCCTATTGAAACAGATGATTTACCATGGTAATTGACCCAATGTAATTTTTTTTATATTTTTTCTTCAAAAAGTGAGCGTGTTACGCTCACTTTTTGTATTTTTGTGGCCTAACGAGCTTGTAACACAGGTCAAAAAAGTGATGTTTGTTGACATGGCAAGCTCATAAAACAAACCATTAATTCATTAATCAAATGAAAACCAAAGTGTTACAACTCCTAAAACCCAAAACTGTATCGTTGGGGTTTAGTAAAGAAGAGCTTGAAGGTGTCGCAGCAGACCTTGCTGGAAACTTACAAGAAGATGCAACAGATGAAGCGATTCAATCCGAAATCGACAAAGTCCTTCCCTATTTGAAAGTGTCTCAGTCAATGGCTAACCGAGTAATCAATGCCGAGAAAGAGAAACTTAACAAGAAACAAGAACCCGCACCGGGGTCTGACAAAAAACCTGTTGAACAGAATGATGAAATGCCTGCTTGGTATAAGAAGGAAAAGGAAGAGCAAAAAGCTCTTATTGATTCTTTGATAAATGCCAATCAAAAGAAAGACCGCAGAGCATCATTTGAAGCAACACTTGAAGGACTTCTACCCCTACAAAAAGCAGCAAAATTGAAAGATTTTGACCGTATCAATTTCAAAGATGATGAAGATTTCAATTCCTATGTTACCGAGCAAGAAGAAGTTATGAAAGGTATCAAACAGGAGTTAGCCGACAAAGGTCTTGAAATTATCGGTGCGCCAGGAGTAGGTGGAAAAGGCGATGTCCCTGATAAGCCATCTGCGGAAGTACTCGAACGTGTTGCTGAAAGAAATGCAGAGCAGGGAGCAACTGCAATTACCGGGCTCCCAAAATAAATTAAATCATCATGAATGTAAAATTTGGACATACCGATCCGGCTGCTGTCGAACAGGTAGTTTTCGAGCAAGTTCTTGGAGAAAAGCCTGGTGGTGCCTTAGTAGCTAACCCTACTTACGACATTAAGACCGGGACTGCTGTAGGTTTATCTGCAGGTATCCTAAAACCAATTAAAGCACTGCGACTTGTAAAGGCTGTTGGTGTTTCTGACACTACCATTGAAGTAGAAAAAGGTAGTGGTGTTATTGTAGGCGAATTTATCGCTAACGGTACAAAATCAGTTGCAGTTACTGAGGTTGACACAACTACCAGTACTGTAAAGGATATTGTTACTGCAACTCTTGGTTTGGTTATTCCAGTTGGAACAGTACTGTATCAGGCAGCTTCGGCTTCTGCTTCGGCAGCTACTCCAATCTACACACCAAGTTTCCTAACAGGTGCACCGGTGTATGCAGGCGAAGGAGATCAACTTGTAAGAGTTATCAACATTGCCAATGTGAGAAAAGAAACGGTTAATGCTTCTACAGAAGTTTTAGCTCTGTTACAAACCATTAAAGCTGTATAATCATGGAAAAACCATTATTTGAGCTAGATCAACCCGGCATGAATGCCGAGGTGAACTCGTATAAACCGGGTACTGGACTTGTTTGGTCCATCTTGTTCCCGTTGAAGTACACTCCTAAATTTGACCTGAAAGGAATTGAGGGCAATGAAGGAATTCCTATTTCTGCCGACCGTGTTGCATTCAATGTGAAAGCTCCTTTGAAAACACGAAAGACTGTTGGTTCTTGGAGCGGAAAGCTTGGTAAAATCTCTATGTCGAAAGAGAAAGACGAAGTTCAAATCAACGAATATCGCGACCTTAAAACAATCTCTGCTGCAAATACACAAGACAAAGCTACTGCAAGGTACTTGGTTGATATGGTGTATGATGACATCAAGGCTTGTTCTGACGGTATCGACTACAAAGTTGAAATTGATGCTTTGCGTATCGGCTCAGCCGGAAAGCAAACTTTCCCTGCATCCATTGAGGGTGACATGGCAACTACCGATGAAATCAACTTCAATATTGCTGCTGAAAACTTCGTAGGAGTTACAAAAGCTTGGAGTGATATTACTGCTGATGGAATTGGCGATGTTGTGAAAATGCAGAAAGAAATCACTAAAAAAGGTTTGAAAAAACCAATGTTTGCCATTTTGGAAACTTCCAAATTCGAGCAACTTTTGGCTCAAACTGCTACTGCTAAAAAAGTGGCTTCTATCTTGATGAACGTAAGTGGTTTGACTTCAACAGAAGTTCTTTCTGTTGATAACGTAAATGCTTACATGCGCTCAAAAGGGTTTCCTCAGTTCCTTGTTTTGGATAGTTATGCAACTATCGAAGACAAAGCGGGAAAACAAACTACAATCAAACCTTGGAATGAAAATGTAGTTACTCTTTCGCCTGTTCCACAATTGGGTTGGACTTATTACAAGCCTGTTCCAGTTATCGAAGAAACTGCTGCTTTGCAAGCTCAGGGAGCTTTTGCAAAAACAACTGTTTACTCGCAAGTTAACCCTATGTTGGAGGTTACAATGGCAGAAGCCTATGTACAACCTGCATTGATCAACCGTGCTTCGTTAGTGTTCATCAACACTACCAACGTAGCTTGGAACGGAGGATTATAAGATGACCAATCTTGCAGCTATAACAGAGGACTTGCAACCATATCCTGTTCGTCAATCATTAATCGTAAGGCAGTGTGAAAAGCACAGCCTTGCGGCTACTGAGGCTGTAAGCGATGAAAAAAAGATAGCAATTATTGTTGTTGAAATTTTGTCGCAAATGGTGATGCTCAATAACGTTTCCGAGGGTGGTGTTTCTATTTCTTTCAATAAGGAAGAAGTAAACACATTTATCAAACGGAAATGTGTTGAAGCCGGTATTGATTCAACGACTTACATTAAACAAGCAACTGTCGAAAGATTAGAATAATGAAAGGAACTATTCAGGCAAAAGTAAAAAAGTCAGGCGGTGGACAAACTCCGAAAGGTACTGCTATCCCTGATGTTTTCGATTGGGGCGAACCTGTTGAATGTTTGTACAAAGCAAACACTCACAACAACAAAGGCAAGTATCAGGACGGAAATTTTACCCAGTCAGAATATGTCATTACCGTTCAAGATCAAAATTTCAACGCTACGCAAGTACTCTTGAAAGACAGTCGTGGAAATGTAGTTTGCGAAAAGCAAGTTCAGTATTTGGAAGTGCTAGAAACAATACAACGTGTAAAAATAACTATCTAATGCTATCAGACAATAGTTTCAGTATTCATGCCATTCAGGAACAACTCTACAAAGAGATTGAGACCCGAAAGAAAGCTGTTTTACGAACACTGATATACGTTGGAAAGGAAGCCGTAAACAAGGCTAGAAGTAGTCATAAATACATTGATCAAACAGGTAATCTTACATCGTCAATTGGCTTTGTCGTTTTGGATGATGGTGTGGTTGTAAGTAAGTCCTCATTCCCTACTGTAAAGAAAGGAAGCAAAGGCAAAAGAGATGGTACCAATTTTCTGAAAAGCTTAATTGCTGAGAATAAAAAAGGTATGGTTTTGATTGTTGTTGCCGGAATGAATTACGCTAGCTGTGTTGAAGCAATGGGATTGGATGTACTTATTTCTGCTGAATTATACGCTGAACAAAAGATACCTGAATTATTAAGACAACTAGGATTTGCAGCATGAAAAAAACAAGTGGACAAATAGAGGAATATGTTTATGTATTGATTAATGGTAGTTCGTTGAAAACGGATATCAGAGGTAATATTTATAGACCAGGACTTCGACCAGATAATGCAGATACAGAAGACTTAGTGATTCAAAGGCCAATTGGTACAGCTAATCAGGTTCAGATTGGAATAGTAAATATCAATGTTTACGTTCCGAATATCACTTCAAATGGGGCTAATGTAAAGGATGTTGATAGGTGTGTAGAAATTGAAGTTCTAATGAATTCATTTTTTGAATCACTGTCAGATATCAACTACGACTTTAGTTTAGATGAAATGATTTCAACAGAAAAAGCAGAAGGGATTGATCAATACTTTGTAAATGCAAGATTAAAATTCAAAACAATTTAATTTAAAGAAAGGGAAAAATATATGTCTGAAATAATTATGTCATGGAGCGAAGCAGATATCAAGATCGGGAAAACCGGTGCTGCTGATGCTATTGCAGTTACACTTACAGATGTTGGTGTAATCAAAGACAAAACGACCAATATGGCTTCTACTGATGGAGCGCAATTGAAAGCAACTGCAACAGGTGGAAAGCTTGTTGCTGTTCAAGGTTCTGACGGAGAAATTACAATCAAAACAAGAATTATTGAGCCTGATTTCGAGATGTTGAGCACATTGCTTGACTCTACGTTGAATGTGGCAAAAGACGAATTGATTGTAAAATCACACGTTATCAATGATCCTTATTCTGTTGTCGTAACTCCAAAAAATCTTGGAGCAACCGGTGTAAAAGTTCGCAAAGCGAGCGTGTCTTACGTTACTGGTAGATCAGAAGAAGAAGGTGAATTTGCCGATTTGACTTTTATCGTTTTGACTTGTGCTGATGGAGAACTTTACACAAAGTTCAAGAAAAAAGCAGCATAAAATTCGGGAAGAATAACTGAATATTCGGGAAGAATTACACATTCTTCCCGAATATTATCTATTTACTCCGGAACTTTTCGACAGAGTAGAGTAGAGTAGAATAAAGAAGAGTAGATAAGAGTAGAAAAAAGCATTTTCGCGAACAATTTTTCAGTATGAAATTATGTCAAAAACAATAGAAACAAAAACGGCTGAAACAATTTTGCAAACACCGAATGTCTTTGAAATTTGCGGAAGACGTTTTGATGTTGCACCACCAACCACGGCAACGCTCATTCAGGTTTCAAAACTAATGTCACAATTGCCGACCAACCTCGAAAAAACTGATAATTACATATACGGATCACTAATGATTGCGAAAGACTGCGAAATTATCGGTCTAACAGTTGCAACACTGATTTTAGGTGTGAAAAAACACTCAAACATATCCGAACAAAAGAATAAAGCCTTAAACTGGCTTAAAATAGGAAAACAGAAAGACCAATCCCAAGAATTCCAATACAAGGAACTTTCTGATTTGATTTTAGAAAATTACTCTCCAAGTCAGTTGGACAAGTTAGTTGTTGACCTTTTGACAAGAATGGAGCTAAAAGATTTTTTCGATCTTACCATTTCCCTACTCGAAGTAAACCTGCTAAGGAAAACAAAAAGGGAAATGGTTTAAACGATAGTATTTGGGCTGTAATAGCAGGGGTTTCTAAGGGTTACACATTGAATTTTGATTATGTCTTGTATGAACTAAGTTACGCAAATGTAGTCATGTACAGTTCAGTTCTTCCAAGCAACGAAGAAAGCAAAGAACCTGATTTTGACAGTTCTAAAGATGCTAACGACCCGAATAATTTTAATGATGATACTGACGAAATAATTGTACGAGCATGAGCGAAAAATGGTGGAAGTCAGGCATTGACAACTCAGGATTAAGAAAAGATGCTGACGAAGCGTCAAACATAGTAAACGGATTGAGCAACAAAGTAAAAGCTCAGTCTGCACAAATGGATAGCAGTTTTTCCACTGTCGGCAAGAGTCTTGCTGCAATCGGTGGGACGGCTGCTATTGCTATGATGGGTAAAGACATTCTCGATACAACAGCTAAGTTTGAAACTTTTGGTATTGTACTTAGAAATTCTCTTGGTGACTTAGAGGGAGATAAGGCATTAGGAATGATTGCTGATTTTGCAGCAACTACTCCTTTTCAGTTGGATGAAGTAACCGGGTCATTCATTAAGTTGACAAATCAGGGATTTACCCCTACACGTCAAGAAATGGTAAAACTAGGTGATTTTGCTTCTTTCACAAAGAAATCGTTTGACCAATTGACCGAAGCCGTTCTTGATGCTCAGACAGGCGAATTTGAACGTTTGAAAGAGTTTGGAGTAAAAGCATCTCAATCAGGTGACAAAGTTACTTTCACTTTCAGGGATCAAAAAACCACCGTTGACAAAACAAATGCTGCAATTCGTGGATATATTCTTTCTCTTGGCGATCTTGAAGGAGTAGCCGGATCAAATGCGAAAATAGCTGCTGCAATGACAGGTATTATCTCCAATTTGGAAGATAAAATGGCTGCTGCAGCAAACAAAATTGGAACAGACAATAAAACTCTTATTTATGGCATTCTGAATGGAACTACTGCCATTGTAGATAACTACGAAATGGTTGGTAAGGTTCTTATGGGTCTTGTTGCTACTTATGGAGCTTACAGGGCTGCCGTATTGGTTGCTACTGCCGTAAGTAAAGGTTATACCATTGCTCAAAATCTTGAATTTGTTTCGTTACTACTTGTCGAAAAAGCACAGCTTGCGGTCAATGCTTCAATGTTGACGAATCCTTATGTAGCTGCTGCAGTTGCTGTAACCGCATTAGTTGCCGGACTTGCTATTTACTTGTCAACGCTCGAAGATGTCAATCAGACTGAAATTTCAAAGAAAACTATTCAGGACAAGGTAAGCAAACAGTATGACGAACAGAAGTCAAAGATCGACATGCTTGTTGGTGTTCTGAATAACGAAAAGGTTGCATTATCTGAACGCAAAAACGCCTTGGGCGAACTACAAAAAATAATTCCGAACTACCACGCTTCGTTGGATAATGAAGGTAAACTTATCAATAACAATAAGTCGGCCATTGACGAATATTTGAAGTCGTTAGAGAAAGAAATTAGACTGCAAGCAGCTAAAGACGAACTAATTGAACTGTATAAGAAAAAGAGACTTCAAGAAAAAACAGCAAAGGAAAGAGATGCAAGTGCTGCAAGTGCTGAGGCAGCAGCAAATACTACAATTATTGGCGAAAGTCAATTAGGGGGTTCTGCTCGTGGATTAATGGCCGGGCAAACTAGAGGTTATGCAAATGCTGCAAAGAAAGAACTCACCGATACAGTAACAGCCATTAAAGCCATTGAAAGCGAACTTACTGCTGAAATATCTACTACTACGACCAAAATTGTCGCTCCTGAAAAGAACAAAGATTATTGGGAAAAGCAAAAGAAAAATGCTCAGGACGCTTTGGCTTTGATGGGTGAAGCCAAGAAAGGTTCTAAGGAATGGAACGAACAAGTCCGTCTGTCGAACCAGGCTACTGAGAAATTGAAACTTTGGGACACTACCGGCAAGGTTGCTACTGAGGTGAATAAGAAAGCTCAGGAAACTGCTGATGCCAATTTGAAGATAAAGAACAACGCTGCAAAAGCTGCTCTTGAACAGAAACAAACCGAGATTGACAATCAGAACGCTGTCATAGCCACTCAGGAAGATGGTTTTGCTAAGCAGAAATCAGTTATCGAACTTAATCACAAGCAAAGACTACTTGACATTGATAAACAGGCTCAGGAGCTTGTAGAAAAAGAACAGGAAGCTGAAAAACTGGCTTGGGAGAAAAACGGCAAGAAAGGCGTATTTACTCCGAAGACAACCGATAGTTCAAACCTATCTGCAGAAAGTAAGAAAACACTATCTGATTCAAAGTTAGTAGTTGATATTACCTACAATGCTGACAACGATAATTTGCTAAAGGAACTTAGCGACAAGTATGCTTTGTTTGATGAAAAACGAAGAGAAATTGACCGAAAATATTCTGATGATGGTGTAGCTATAAAGGCTATGTTCAGTGGTGAAGAACTTGATGTGAAATTGAAAGAACTTGACTCAAGACACAAAGAAGCAATCAAAGGGGTCAATTCTGACGAATCGGATTCTCTATTGAAAACATCAGACCTATTCATTCAATTGTTTGGTGATGCTTCTATGAAGTCTGTGAATAGTATTCGTGCTATTTCTGCCGAGTCACAAGCATTATTTGATTATCTGAATAACACTTCTGTTGGCGATCTTACGGACAAGTTTGGATTTTCTAAAGAACAACTGACCTCTTTGAAATTGAGCAAAGAGCAGATGAAAGGGATGAAGGACCAAATAACCACCCTGAATGGTACGGCTGACAAAGGTGAGTTAGTATTTGGTGAGTTTGGTGCCAACATCAAGAAAGTGTTTGACGGTTTTGGGAAAGGAAAAAAAACGGTTGGTGAGACTCAGAAATTAATGGAAGGGTTGCAAGGCACTCTTCAAACTGTTTCTTCATTTGCCGGACAAGCACAAGGACTTCTCAACGCAATGAGTACCGAAGAGGGCGATGCAGCAAGTTCAGCAGCAAAAAGCATTGGTGCCGTTATGGACGTTGCTAATTCTACCATGCAAGGATTTCAACAAGGCGGTGTTGTTGGTGCTGCTGTAGCATTTACCATGTCAGTTGCTACTAAGATATTTGAAGCCGAGAAAGCTCACCAAGCTGCGTTGAAAAAATTGCAGGATGAAAAAACGGCACAGCAAAAGGAGTATAACGATTTGTTGATGAAACAAAACGAACTCCTAGAAAATGCAACAAATATTTTTGGAACTGATGCTTATGCAAAGGCCATTGGCTATGCACAGGTTGCTGATAAAATTAGTGAAGCTCTTTATAGCAAAGAATCAACTGTTGTTCAAAAACGTGGAACTGGAATTTTTGTATCTCTTGTCCCTGAAATAAAGGAGTATAAAGGTGCAATTGCAGAACTGAACAATGCAAAAGTACAAACCGGTTCGCACAAAACGGGGCTGTTTGGTTGGGGAGGAGAGAAAGCAGATTATTCAGGCTTATTGGCAACATATCCTAAACTGATTGATGGTCAAGGAAAGCTAAACCAAGAACTGGCTCAATCGATTTTGGATAACAAAACGCTTGATGAAACGAGTAAAAAGGCTCTGCAATCTGCTTTGGATTATTCAAAAGAATATGATGATGCTTTACAATCATTAAGTGACTATCTAACTACCGTTTTTGGTTCATTAGGTACTGACATGATGACTGCAATAACAGACAATCTTAACGATACTCAATCAGCGATTGATAAGTTTGGTGAATCTGCTGCAAAGTCTATTGAAAAGCTAATGACTGATATAGCTTACTCAATGTTTTTGGCTGATAACTTTACGAAGTTATCGAATGACGTAAAAGCTGTTATTGCAGATAATTCACTAACTCCCGAACAGCAAGCAGCAAAGGATATTGCCTTATTAGGTGATTTTTATTCAAATGTTGGATCAGATGTTGAAGCAGCAAATAAGTTTCTTTCAGATAGTAAGGATGCAGCAGCAGCAGCCGGTTTTGACCTTTGGAATAAAACTACACGTGAAGCCACGACAAAGGGTTTTGCATCTATGAGTCAAGATACTGGTACTGAATTGAACGGTAGATTTACTCACATGGACGGTACCATGACAGAAGTATCAACCAATACTTTAAGAATTGCAGACAGTATGGATTTATTGAAAGCAAATTCAAGCAGTATTCTTGAAAATGTCATTGAAATAAAAGGTCATACGTCAAGACTTGAAGCCATTGAAAATGGGATAGGTTCAATGAAAATGAGTCTTGATTCAATTAATACTAAGGGAATAAATATCAAAGTAGGATGATAGCAACTTTATACATAGATGGACATGATGTATTTGTCGACTACGGCATTTTCATTACAGAAGGTGGGTATAATGGTTTGTTGTCATTTCCTAGTCTAAAAGAACCCGACAAAACCGATTGGGCTGAGCGTGATGGAATTGAAGTTGACTTGCTTAACCCGGTGCTTGATGCAAAGAAATTCTCTGTATCATTTGCTGTAAAATCAAACGGTGACTTCAATGGATTAATGGCATTGATATTCAATCAAGCCTATCACACATTCAATTTTGCAGAAGTAGGATTAATTAAGTCGTTACGTGTAGTTTCTTGTTCCGATTTCAAAGGAACGAATAATTCATTAAGGTTTTTTAGTTTAGAGTTCTCAGATGACTTTCCGTTGAGTGCATACAGTTATCAGGTGCCTGTTTCTACGCAAATTTCACAGCGAGGTTACGAACTGGACAGTAATGATTTTTCAAAATATGGAGTTGCAATACTGGAAGGATCGGATGCTGAAATTCTTAAGCCAAACGCTGTAAAACCAAACTTGACAGTTAATGTAAAGTATGTATCAGGTCAAACGTATTCGAATGATGGTGTTGTTTTTCAGTCGAAAGATGTCAAATTGAAATGCTTATTACTAGCTACTAACATTTCAGAGTTTTGGCGTAATTACAACGCTTTGCTGTTTGATTTATCAAAGTCCGGACTAAGAACTATCTACTATTCAGGACTAGGTTATAAGTGTCACTATAAGTCTTCTTCTGTTTCAAGATTTGATATGAAAGGCCGTATATGGTGTGAGTTTGAAATTAGTTTAGTGTTCACAAAATTAGGAGTTCAAAGATGAAAATTTTCAATAATAACATAGAGATAATCGATATAATCGTAAAGGATGAAAGTTACCGTTATCGTACTATAATGGGCGAAAACGCATTGACGTTGACGTTCTCACTTTCAACATTTATTGAAATTCCACGTGGTGCATACGCTGATTTTGAAGGAGAACGCTACACGCTTTTGAAACCTCAGGTTTTCACAGAAATCAGTTCGAAAGAGTTTGAATATACATTGATTTTAGAAAGTGCAAAAGCACTTCTAGGCCGGTACAAGTTCCGTGATAGTTCATCAAAGAAATTGAAGTTCGCGAATACTGCTAAGGCAAGTGCACACCTGGCAATGTTGGTTTGGAACTTAAATCAACGTGATTCAGGGTGGAGTGTTGGCGAGTGTATTGATTCAACAGAAAAGGTATTGAATTTCAATCACACCTACTGCGATGAAGCGTTGAAGATGATAGCACAAAAATTCGATACCGAATTTGAAGTTGTCGGGAAAGTTATTTCGCTTAAGAAAATCGAGTACAACAAAGCAAACCCTCTCCCACTTTCGTATGGTTTTGGGAATGGATTCAAGACTGGCATTAAGCGTGAAAACTTCGATAACTCAAAAGCTGTTGAAGTTCTTTTCGTGTCCGGGGGTGAAAAAAATATAAATGCTTCAACGTATGGATCAAGTGAACTGTTGTTGCCAAAAAATCAGACCTTGGTTTATGAGGGAAGAACCTATATTTCTGACGAAAATGGTTATTCAATCAGAAGGGCCGATAAGGAATTATTTTCTCATATAGAAGATAGTACTGATTGTTCACACATTTATCCATCACGTATTGGTACCATTTCTAGCGTTGTAGTAGTTGATGCAGCTAAGAGTTTCTACGATTTTATTGATACAAGCATTCCTGCAGGGCTAGACTATTCCGTTTGTTTGATGGATGGTGAGAAAATGACTGTTATTTTTCAGTCAGGAATACTTGAAGGTAAAGAGTTTGACGTAAACTATAGCCACTCAACTAGGAAGTTTGAAATTGTTCCTCAGGAAATTGATGGTGTTACAATGCCGAATGCTACATTTAAACCTATTGTTGGTGATACTTATGCAGTTTTCGGAATTAGTTTGCCTGATGCTTATGTATGTGATAATGCAAGCAAAACAGGAAGTTCTTGGGACATGTTTCGTGAAGCAGCAAAATATTTCTTTGAGAACGAAGACCCACGTTATAGCTTCACAGGTGAACTTGATGGTGACTGGACAAAAACAGATTGGGTGAATATTGGTGGTAAAATAGTTCTTGGCGGTTATGTGAGCTTTACTAACGAAAAGTTTCAACAAACACCTTTGCTTATCAGGATTGTTGGCGTTAAAGACTACATAAACAACCCTCATACTCCTGTCGTTGAACTGTCAAATATTACTGTAGGTGGTAATAGTTTGAGTAGCGAACTTGGACGAATTGATCAAAACGAAGTTGTTGTTGAAGAATCAAAGAAAGATGCGATCCGTTTTGCAAAGCGTGGTTTCCGAGATGCAAAGCAAACAACAGAAATGCTTCAATCGGCATTGTTGAATTTCAGCAGCTCCATTTCTCCGCTAACTGTTCAGACTATGCAGGTGATTGCCGGTGATGAAACACTGCAATTTGAATTTGTTTCTAGTTCAACCTCTACCACTTCAGTATCTCATAACGAAAACTACAATCCGGCTACGAAACAATTCAGTTCTGAAGCAGGTATTTTGCAGCATAAAACGCTTGGAGTAACTACGCTTTCAAGTTCGCACGCTGCATCAGAGTTGAAATGGTGGAATATGACCGCATTTGTTTCGGCTGTATTGGATGATAGTAGTAAGTCTTACTATTTGTATGCTAAAGTCAGTAAAACGGATAATACAGGTGTTTCCTTACTTTCCGAGAATGCAATAGCCCTCGAAAGCGTTGCAGGGTACTATCACCTTTTAATGGGAATTCTCAACTCCGAGAATGATGGTGACAGATCGTACAGTCAGTTTTATGGTTATTCAGAACTTACGCCTGCACGAATGACAGTGAAGAAAGTCGTCAGTCCAAGCGGAAATACTTTTTTCGATTTGGAAAACGAGGTTATCCAAGGAAATATCAAATTTCAGTCGGGGGTTACTGTTGAGACTGGTATTAGTAACGCCAAATCAGAAGCAATTCAAACGGCTGCCGGAGATGCTACAGCTAAGGTCAATAATTTGCAGATTGGTGGTGAAAACCTTGTTGATGATAGCAGTTATGAAAATGGGCGATCAATTCAAACGTATGGAGCAACACCATCTGGAACTGTAAGTGTAGATACATCTATATTTTTTGATGGAAGTAAATCTATGAAGCATATATTCAGTAGAAGTCAATCAGATGAGCCTTGTGGAATATATAGCATTATGTCGCAATATGATTTTTTAGACAAAATAAAAGGAAAACAGATTGTTCATTCAATATATGTCAAAGCATCAGGGTCGGCAATCGGTCGAACTATAGTACCATATTTATATTTTGGGGCTACCGATAAATACGGAGATAATTTCACACTTGATGGCAGCTGGCAGCAAATATGGATGACAGCGATTGTTCCGACCAACTCGACAGTGTTCTTTTCTTATATTTTTGGAAATTTTACTTCAGGTGACATAATTAATGTAGATTGTGTTTTTGTAGGATTTGGAAATAAGGTGACAGATTGGAAATTGTCAAAAAAAGATATAGATGCATTTACAATAGCGAAAGCAAATGCAGCGGCAGAATTAGCTTATGCAAATGCACAATCGTATGTGAATGCTATAAAAACAGACCTGCAAAGTCAAATTGATGGAAATATAACTTCATGGTTTTATGACTACGAACCAACAACATCGAATATTCCTGCTTCAAATTGGAACCCTGATTCTGTAAAAGATATTCATTTAGGTGATTTATTTTATTGGACTTCAAAAGGATGGGCTTATCGTTATATGAAATCAGGCAGCGTCTATTCCTGGACTAAAATATCCGATACCGATGTAACTAAAGCGTTAAATGATGCTGCAACGGCTCAAACTATTGCCAATGGTAAGCGCACAACATTCGCAGTACAACCAACTACACCTTATTTGGTCGGTGATTTATGGCTGAACAGTGGTGATTTATTTAGTTGTAATGTAGCTCGTTCAACAGGTACTTTTATTGCAAGTGATTGGTCAAAAGGGGTAAAATACACCGATGATACCGTTGCAAATCAAGCTGTAACAGCTGCTCAAAATGCTCAAACAACAGCTACTAATGCGGCAAATTCGGCAACAACGGCAAATTCATTACTTGCTGACATAGCTAATGACAATAAGTTGACAGCTTCTGAAAAACAGCAAACTAAAACCGAATGGGATTCAATCGTATCTGAAAAAACGAAAAATGATACTCAAGCAGATGCTTTTTCGGTTTCAAGAACTGCATACGGTACGGCATATACTGCATTGAGTAACTACATTACTGCGTTGCTAGCTGATTTGACTACCACAAGCGACATAGTAGGAACCACTTTTAGAACTAATTTTAAAGCGTACTATGATGCAAGAATTGATTTGCTAAATTCTATTGCTATAAAGTCAAAAACATTAGCAGATGCAGCACAATCTCAGGCTAATACTGCAAATGCGAACGCATCGACAGCTCAAAGTACTGCAAATTTAGCTCAAACTAATTTGAATAATTTGCAGATAGGCGGTAGAAATTATTTTTCAAATAGTGAAATAAAATCTACGATTGGGTGGGACGCTTATAATTCTTCATTGTCAATAGTTGATAGTTCGTTAAGAGTATTAGGGAGCAATAGCCATGTTGGATTTCTAGCAACTTACACGCAGGCGATTGATGCGTTTAGAGAGGTCACAATTTCTTTTTATGCAAAAAACAATAAATCAAATCAAATTTCAATAGATTCATGGATTAATGGTAACGACAGCTTAAATCTAGGTACAGTAATTGGAAATAGCGGATGGGTTAAATTGATAAAGACATTTGTCCCAAAATACTATCAAGTAAACCAATTAAGCTCTTCTATGCTGTATGTAATTTCTCATGGAGATAGTGATTTTCAAGTAAAAAATATTAAAATTGAGTACGGGAATAAAGCAACAGATTGGACAGAAGCCCCCGAAGATGATTACGTAAAGAAAGCTCTTCAATCCAATACAGATATTAATGGCGGTTTATTCAGTACAACATTGATTCAAGTACGAGATACAGATAATGTTGTTAAGGGTGGAATGTCAGGCGTACAAAATGATAATGTTGGCATTTGGACAGGTGGAACGTATGCGGATGCAATCGAGGGTATAGCGAAAAATATATTAAATAAAAATGGGAATTTCCGACTAGGTGGTGGATTGATTGATTTCGATGCAGCTACACAAATAATGCTGATTAGCGCACTTATTAGAACTGCTGTATCGGGTGATAGGTTAGAAATAAGTAACTCCAATAACTCTATAACTATTTATGATTATGCTGGGTTAGAGAAAGTAAAAATATCTCCCAAAACAGTATCGCCACGTGGTGATATTGGAGGTTCTACAACAGTTACTACAACTACCTATGCAGCGCACTCTAATACGATAGATGAAGATGGTACTGCTAACATTGGGAGTTCTGAAACAATAACTCTTGACGCAACTAAATTCTTTACCATAGTAACGCCTGCAGTCAACTTCTCACTTTCAGCAAGTGGAGACTACGACGGTATTAATAAAATTCACTATACAGGTGATGCAAGCGTTCGTGTTAGTCTATTTGATGTATCAAAAGGAGTATCTGTTTGGGAAAGTAACGAAAGCGTTTCATCAAGTAATTCATCCGTATCTGAGGATAGTGGCACTATCGGAGCAAAAACACTTACCGGGATGAAAGGGAGCGTTTACCGTATTGATGTTACGATTAGTATTTCACACGAAGGTGCAGGAACCGGATTGGCAAGTGCTTCCATTTCGGCAGGGCAAACGCTTACCGGAACTATTGTAAATACTATTTCTGAAATAGGGCTGAATGGGTTTAATTTCATAAAATCAGCTACAGAATGGTTACACCTGGGAGATGATGACTTTTCAAGACGTGGAGCAACTGATATACCGGCAGGATTGGGAGGAGGAGGTTTTTCAAGTGGTGGTGGACTTGCATCTTCTTGGGGTAAATTTCCACCAACAGGTTGTGGTGGAGCTACAACAAAAACAATAACACATGGTATTGGAGATACTGATTACGCCATTATAGTAACGATGACATCTAATAATACATTTTATGTAACTGGTAAAACAGCATCCCAAATACAAGTTGTTACATCGGGTTCAGCTGATTTTATATTTGTTCGTACTAAATAAAAAAATAAGGGCTGCAAAAACTGCAACCCTTATTTTAAATTGTTCTTAATTTTATTGTAAATTTTGTGCCTTTAGTGTCTTGTATTCTGCCCCTGTAATTGGAATGAAAGTAAATGCTTCGTTAAACGTCTTTATCATTAAAGCTTCATCTTTATTTTCGTAAGCTTGCTTTATGATTATTTGAGCCGACCGTATTGTTGAGTTCGGAATATAACCAAGAGTATCACGAGGTGCACCAGCGGGGGCATGTAGGTTAAACTTAATTAAAATACAATCAGCTGATTCTATAAAGTCTGGCACATAATTACCGTCCTGATTGATTATGTCGACTCCATACATTTTTAAGCACGGTGTACTTGAAACAGTATCTCGTTGATTCGACTCAAAGACTCGTTCCCATTTAAGGTTGTTGAAATTATATTGAATAATTGTAGTTTGCTTTACTATATCCAATGCGCTCAAATGTGTATCTGTAACTTTTACAAAAGCGGGTGCTTTTGATGCTCCATAAGCGGGTTTAATGCTAATCATAGCATTTGGATCAAGTTTCAAAATATTAGGCTCATCTTTTGAACCGCATGATGCGAAAGCAATTGAAATTAGGGTGATGATAATTAGTTTTTTCATAATTGTATGAATTAAATTTCGACAAAGATATAGATAATAACATAAATTGAGGTTTGTTTTTTAAAAGAATTTGATAATTGACACTAGAATGTTATCAATTTGCTGATTTATTGCATGTTTTTCAGAAATAAGTGAGCGTATTACAATCATATTTTATATTTTTGTAGAGTAAAGTTTATCAATTTTGAAATAATGTAATATAGTCAATTACTATGAATGATTTATTCTATCAATTGTATGATTTCTTGAAGAACGCTATTGTAATGATAGTCACGACATTATTCACAATTTACATGCAACTTGAAGATGTTTACATCCTGATTTTCTTTGCTTTTGTGGCAAACATAGCAGCAGGAATTTATACTGATGTAAACGTAAATAATAAGCCATTCAAAATTGACAAGGCATTCGAAGCATTTAAGCATTTTGGTTTTTATGTCTTTTTGGTGTATTTCATTTATAGTACAGGAGTAAGGACAAAGGACGAATACATTCAAGTGCTTGGAGTAAAGTGGACTACGCTGATTGTAATTTATTTCTACATAACAAACATTCTAAGGAATGGAACGCTGATATGGCCTGACAATAAGACAATATCATTTCTGTACTTGGTTTTCTCAACTCAGATTTTCGACCGATTAAAGAGTGCATTAGGTTTTAAAGCTAACAATAATAAAGACAATGAATTATGAGAATTTTAATTGACAATGGTCATGGTATTGAAACACCTGGCAAGCGTTCGCCTGTATGGCCGGACAAGTCACAGCTACTTGAATACAAGTATGCACGTGAGATTGCTCAACTTGTAGCAGCAAAGCTTAAGAAATTAGGACTTGTTGTTGATTTGATTGTTCCCGAAGAGAATGATATTCCACTTACTGAACGTTGCAAAAGAGTAAACAAAATTGCTTCAATCGTTGGAGCAAAGAACTGCTTGCTTGTCTCAATTCATGCAAATGCGAGTGACACGAATGCGGAAGCTCGTGGTTGGGAAGTTCACACGTTCACTGGTCAAAGCATTTCTGATGTTTATGCTACAGTTTTTTGGAAAGAAGCAGAAGCGATTTTGAAACAAGAAACAAAAATGCGTGGCGATTGGTCGGATAAGGACCCGGACTATGACAGCAATTTTGCTATGTTGCGTGACACGGTTTGTCCTTCTGTTTTGACAGAGAACTTATTTATGACCAACGACCAGGATTGTAAGTTTCTGTTGTCTGCAGCAGGTAAGAAAGCCGTTGTTGATCTGCATGTAAATGCAATTGTAAAAATAGCTAACTTGTCATGAAAAAGCTGAAACGTTGGTGGATAAGGTTCACCAATCCTACACCCAAGAAGTGGAAGGATGCACGAAATTATTTTGGCGGGGTAGCTGCCGGGATTACAGGTGGATTAGTTGCTGTAAAAGTAGTTGATCTATCAATGCCCGATTCAACAAAAACGGTTCTCACCGTTGCCCTGTTCATTGCTGCAAGCCTTACAGCGTATTGTCAAAGTCATGAAACTAACACCAAACAAGATGAAAACAAGTAAACGAACTTTTTTAAAAACTCTGTTTTTGATATTAGTCAAAAACGAACGTTGGTTCCATAGTCCGAAAAACATTGATGCTTTGATCTATCGGGAACAAAGGAGAAACATGATTGCATATTCGTGGAGTTTCTTAGCCGTTTTCATTGTTGGGTTATTGTTTGTTGGGTGTTCAACTACCAAAACAACCAAAATAAAGACCGACCAAGCGATTTCTAGCGATACACAGGTCAAAAAGTCTTCCGAACTAACCAATACTACCAACTTGGTAGATAAGTCGATTATATCGAATAATACGTCAATTGGAAAAACATTGGATATTACTGAAAATGAGATTGGCGAGGTTACAGGTAAGTTGACTATTTTCGATACTTCATTGCCGGTAGATGCTAAGACTGGAAAACCGCCTGCAAAATCTGAATTAGTTTGGACTAATAAAAAAACTACTCAGAAAAGTGAAAATCAAAAATCGAATGTTGTTACTACGGATCAGAAAAAGAATGATTTGAAAATTGACGAAAAAAGCGTTTCGAAAAACAAATCAGACAGTTCGGCCAATGTAAAAGCTAAAACGAAAACGGAAGATACAACAACCGTGAAAAAATTACCAAATATGTCTTTGATACTGCTTGGTGTTCTCGGTGTTACTGTTCTACTTATTTTCGTTTTCAAAATTCCAATTGTTGAGTTATTTGTAAAAATGTTTTCTTTCGTCAGAAAAATTCTCGGAAAACAGAAATAATTCAGGAACAATTGGTAAAACTTCCCGAACTTTTGGCAATTATTCCGTCTCGCGCGCGGATCATAAGAGTAGAGTAAAGTAGAGAAGAATAGAGTAGAGTAGAAAAGAGATTTTTCCGAAAAAATATACTGCTGTTTTATACTGTTTAAAATTTGTTTGATAAGCCGTTAGCCTGTGAAGGTCAACGGCTTTTTTTTGTTAGTAAACGTCAACAAAAAGAAGAATACAGTTAATCAAACTTAAAACAAAGAAACATTCTCGCAAAATGTGAGCGTATTACAATCATATTTGCTAGTTTTACATATTATTAATTCAATATAAAACTAACAGTTTAAAAACAGTATAAAAATGAAAGCAATAATCGTAAAAGACAATGATTTTAAGACAATTGGTTTTGAGGTTACCTCTAAAGCAGAAAATGGATTAAGAGGTGAAACAATACTATTTAGTTGGGGAATATCCTCAACACTAAAAAGCAACTTTCAAAAGGAAGTCAATGCAAATCATTGGTTAGTTCAAATTTTCGATTTAGTTAAGCTTAAAGGAGTTCTTCAAGAACAAGAAGAAGGTGTTCGTGAGTTCTTTAGTGTTGCAGGTAAGAATAAATTAATCAAAGACGGACAAGGTGTTGATGTCAATGATTATAAGCAAAGAGTTGAAATTACAAAAATGAAAATTGAAAATATAGTTAAGAATATAATTTAAAAAGTAGCAGTATGGAAACAAATTATTTATCACATTTACAGGAATCAGCTTACCGGGCATTTTATTGGACTTCATTCAGTCCTGATGTTAGAGGTAAACAGTGTATTGACGAACATGAATCACAGCTGAGTGATGACATTAAATCTATCCCAAGTTCGGAGCATGAAAGATACATCGCAAAATATGTAGAACTATTCTCTAAATGGTTGAGTGCTCATTCAAGGTGTGCAAGTTCAGCAATAACAGGTGGATCAGGGTTCAATGTTAGAAGAGCTGAGAAAGCAAACAACAGTGAGCGTAACGCTTATAAAAACTTTGACGAGTGGAGAACCAATGCAAAGAAATCTATTGAAAAACGTATCGAGCAAAATAAGCCAGAAGCACAAAAGAAATCAGAAGCATGGCAGCGATTAGAAAAAGATATTTTGCATTCTGCAGCAGTAATTCACGGTATAAACAAAGGGCTTGAAAGGGGCTGTAGTAAAGCTCTTTTTGTCAGTTCAATTTATCAAAAGACTGAAACATTCGCTAAGAAAGGGGACTTTGAAACTGTTCAGCTAGCAATTAATTGTATTCGTAACTTCAACGAAACAATGTCTGTAGTAATTACCGAAAGACACAAGTTTTTCAAGTTGGCTGAAAAGGCCGAAGCAAAGAAAGAAAGTATTGAGGAACGTTCACAAATGGAAAATCAAGAGCTTTTGATAATTGGCGGTAAAGTTATCTACAATTACGAAATTGACAGATTGCAACTTGAATTTGACGAAAAGCCCTCCTATAGTATTATTCAAGAATTAAAAAGTCATGCGTTCAAATGGGCTCCGTCCACCGGAGTTTGGCAAAGACAATTGACTGGGAATGCGATTTATTCGACTAAGCTATTTTTGAAGAGTAATAATTTATTTATATCTAAATCAGAATGATATTATGAATGAAGATATAAAATTGATTTACGTTGATTTATTTTGTGGAGCAGGTGGAACTTCCACAGGAGTTGAAAGTGCAAAAGTAAGAAAAGAACAATGTGCCAAGGTAATCGCTTGTGTCAATCACGATAAAAATGCGATTGCTTCGCATGAAGAAAACCACCCTGATGCGCTTCACTTCACCGAGGATATAAGAACACTCGACCTATCAAAGCTTATTGCACATGTTCAGTTTATGCGCATTATGTACCCAAATGCAAAGCTTGTTCTTTGGGCTTCGTTAGAGTGCACAAACTTCAGTAAGGCAAAAGGTGGACAGTCGAGAGATGCAGACAGTAGAACGCTTGCAGAACATTTATTCAGGTACATAGAAGCTCTTAATCCTGATTACGTTCATATTGAGAACGTAGAAGAATTTATGAGTTGGGGTGAGTTGGATGATAATGGAAAACCAGTTAGTAGAAATAATGGAAAAGATTATATCCGATGGATGAAGCAAGTTTGCTCTTATGGATATGATTCAGATTTCAGAATTTTGAACTCAGCAGATTTTGGAGCATATACTTCACGCAAGCGATTGTTTATTCAATTCGCAAAATACGGTTTACCTATCAACTGGCCTGAACCTACACATTGCAAAGGTGGATCGGTTGGAATGTTTGATTTCAAAAAATGGAAGCCAGTAAAAGAAGTACTCGACTTCACGGATGAAGGTGTGTCAATTTTCACACGAAAGAAAGATTTATCCGAAAAAACGCTAGAACGGATTCATGCGGGACTGATCAAGTTTGTTGCAGGTGGAAAAGACAAATGGATTTTGAAATACAATTCCACTAATGGGAAAACAGGGAAACATAATCCACCATCTGTAGATGATCCTTGTCCAGTAGTTAGTACACAAGGAAGATTGGGAATTGTAAAGTGTGATTTTCTATCAATATACAATTCAGGTAATCCGGATCATAGAAATACTTCAATAAATGATCCTTGTGGAGTAGTTACAACGAATAACCGTTTTGCAAAAGTTCAATGTGATTTTTTATCAGCTTATTATGGAAATGGTGACAATGTTAGTTCTGTGAATAATCCAAGTCCAACCGTAACGACAAAAGACAGATTAGCTTTAGTTTCTCCACGATTCATTGATCAACAATTTGGACAGTCAAAGCCTGCATCAATTGAAAAACCATGCGGTGCATTAACTGCAAATCCAAAGTACAACCTGGTAACATGTAATCGATTTATTGTAAATCAGTATTCAGGAGGTGGTCAACATTCAGACGTAAATAATCCGTGTCCTGCTGTTTTATCAACTCCAAAACAAAATCTAGTTACCTTGAAACCGTGGATAATGAATACCAACTTTAGCAATATTGGCAGCTCGATTGATGAACCATCCAAAGTAATTACAGCTAATCGTAAATGGCATTACCTGATGAACCCGCAATTTGGTAACCAGGTTCGCTCGGTTGATGATCCATGTTTCACTTTGATTGCTAGAATGGACAAAATGCCCCCTTATTTCATAGTTGCAGAAGATGGTAAAATGCAAATTCGAATTGAGAAAGATGATTCTGAATTTACCGTAAAAATCAAAGAATTCATGTCGATTTACGGAATAGTTGACATTAAAATGCGAATGCTGAAAATTCCTGAACTCAAAATGATAATGGGATTCCCAAAGGATTACAAGCTTATCGGAACGCAGGCAGAGCAAAAGAAATATATAGGTAATGCAGTAGAGGTAACGATGGCAAGAGTCCTTTGTGAAGCAGTAGCAATTAAATTACATCAACAAACAAAAATAGCAGTATGAAAGCAAAACAGAAACTTGAAGATTACCGTGTTACGGTACAACTACAAATTGTAGAAATTGAGGTAAAAGCTACATCAAAGACAGACGCAAAGAAAAAGGCACTTAGTCGCCTTTCAAGAAAAAACCCAGTTAAATTAATCCATACAGGATATCCATCAAACAGAAAAGAAATTTATATTGATAAATTATGAACAATCCAAACAGAAAAGACCTGAGACGGTTGAAGTCAATTCAAGTAATGACAGCAAATTTGCAGTCTGCTTATTCCGGACTGTCGGAAGAAACTCAAACATTCCTACTCGAAGAGTTTGAAGGAGAAACGCAACTTAATCTTTGTAGATTTGAAGATAATGTTGCAGAGACTATCAGAGAATTGAAAAAGCCAGTTGAAAAAGTAAAAAAGGAGAAATAAAAGTATGGAAAATCAAGAATTTAAACCAACAATCAAGCAGCTTGATAATATGGCACATGCATTAGGAATTACGTTATATGATGCATTGGTTAACCCAAGAAAGGAATACAAATCACTACCTAGTTCGTTTTATAGAAACTACTTTCAAGTAGCTGATGACGAAAAATGGAATGTATTGTGCGATAATGGATATGCATGCAGTTGCATTGGATGGTCAAGGGTATTGTTACGGTGATAGAGTTAGAATACTAAGCATGGTCGGTAATGACGTTGAGTGTATAACTGAATTCTACAAGTACAGTGAAAATGATACTCGTATGGATTGGAAAGAAGGGCGAAAATATCATTGTAAAGTTTCGGACTTATGGCCGGACGTTTATCATCAGGATTAAATGAATTTTATATCTTTGTAAAAAATTAAATTATATGATACCAACAGAATTATTCCCAAAATACTGGATTTCATTATGTTCAGATTACCCTTACAATAGTGCTGATATTGGAATATTGATTGAGATTCTATACAAATTAAAAAACAAAATAGTTCCAAAAGAGGATGAGTGTAGGCAAACTATTGAGCATGCAAAGTCTCATAATTTAAGCTTAATAGATTCAGCATATACATTATTCACTACCCCAACAAGTAAAATAATAAACTTAAATTTGCGTACTCCAAATGAGCAGGCAAAAGAGTTAATTGATAAGCTCGGAAAAGATGGAGCATTGCGACAATGTTTTGGAGAATGGAATAATACAGACACTTTGGAAGAAGAGAAATTTTGGAATGAGGTTGAAGAAATTATACGCTCTGAAATGCGTTAAAATAGCTAGGATTTCAACAGATGGACATTTGGTGGACAAAAACACACCATTAAAAAAAGCTAATCGCTCGTTATGAGCCGATTAGCTTTTTGTTTTGTGACCCAGGAGGGGACTGATGGTTGAAATAGCATGATTTTGGATAGTATTTCAAAATGTTCAAGAACCTCTGATTCACTGTGCAAAGATAATAAAAATGTTTAAATAGGTTCATGTTGGTTCAAGTTAATTTACATCAGGTGGACAATTCGTGGACAAAAACATTATCTTTGCATTAATAAACAAAGTAGCATGGCAACAATAACATTAAGTCTATCAAAGAAATGTAATGAAATTGGAAAATCTGAAATAATGTTGAGATTTTCCATCAGTAAAGTTCAAAGATACAGAATAAAATCAAATTTATTCGTGTCGGCCAGTCGTTGGTCAAAGAAGAATGAAATATCTATTCCTAAGATTGAAACAGAAGAACGCCAACAGCTCGTTTCATTAGCTTCTAGGTTCGATAATTTGAAAGTACATATATTCAAATGTTTTGAAAATTCAGACAAATCACAAGTTACTAAAGAATGGTTATTTGAATGTGTTGATAGATTTCATTTCCCTGAAAAATATATTGAAGTGATCCATGAGCCAACGTTCTTTGATGTCGTGGACGAATTTCTATCAAAACGTAAATTATCTGCCGGAAGACTTCGTTCGATAAATGTTGTATTCCGATCATTGAAGCGTTACCAATTGTATAAGCAAAAAACGAATGAATTGTTCATTTTAGATTTGAAAAATATAGATGAAAATATACTTGCTGACATTGAAAAATTTTTCAAGGATGAACCGACTGTTTTTGCCAAGTACCCGGACATTTACAAAATTGTAAAAGAGTCAAGAAATCCTGAGCCAAGAGGACAGAACACGGTGAATGATATGTTGGTTAAGCTAAGAACGTTTTTTATTTGGTGCACCGATAATGAGAAGATTGATTCAAATCCGTTTAAGAAGTTCCCAGTATCAGAGTGTATTTATGGAACTCCGTACTATATTAAGATAAGCGAAAGAAATCAGCTTTATGCAAAGAACATGAAAAAGTTACCATCGCTAGCGGTACAAAGAGATATTTTTGTGTTGCAGTGTCTTATTGGTTGCCGTGTTGGTGATTATTACAAAATGAAGATGTCAAACATAATGGATGGTGCCATTGAGTATATTGCCGGAAAAACAAAAGATGGTAATCCGATTACTGTACGTGTTCCTCTCAATTCCATTGCGCTTGAAATTATCGAGCGTTATAAGGATGCTAATAGAGAATCACTAATGCCATTTATCAGCGAACAGAAATACAATGAAGCTATCAAAGAAATGTTCACGTTTGCAAAACTGAATAGAATGGTAACGGTTCTTAATCCTACCACAAGGGAAGAGGAAAAAAAACCGTTAGATAAAATAGCATCCTCGCACCTGGCACGAAGATCATTTATAGGAAATTTGTACAAGCAAGTCAAGGACCCAAATTTAGTAGGATCATTATCCGGCCATAAAGAAGGAAGCAAAGCATTTGCCCGTTACCGAGACATTGACGAAGAAATCAAGACTGACTTGGTGAATCTACTTCTGTAGTTTCTTTTCTGTTGTAGCCAACGTTTTTGTGAACTACTTTTTGAAACTTTGGATTTTCAACACCGAACATCCAACCCTTTCCAGTCATTAGCCACTCTGCAGAAACGCCAAAGTCTGCTATAAGATGGGAAGCCCAAATAAGTTGGAACATGTCTGATTTTGGGTCTTTGCGAACGTTGTTCAATGTCCAACGATTAATGTCGTACTTGTCAGTGAAAGATTTTACACCTCTCAATTGTCTGTTTGAAATTAGTACATCCAATGCTTCATAGAAGCGATTAATGATTTTGACACTTTCAGGATTATTCATGGCTAACTGCTGTTTGAAGTAAATATAATTCCTCAATGTATTCTCCAAGGTTCATATCCTCTTTGCCATCTTTTACAAATGACTTGTCAAGTTCAATTTTTGCTGCTTGAATTTCTGTAGCAAATTGTCCTGCAGTAATATTGTTGGCTACTGCTTGTTTGTAAAGTAATAACAGTTTTTCTAGTTGTTCTGTTTTCATATTCGTTGTTGTTAACTGTATATTATATATGAAAGTATTGATCCGACTGCAATAAATATCACCAATATGCCGGCACAGCCTGATTTTTTCGCTGATATTATATTGTGCTTTGCTTTGATAAATTCGACTTTTGATTTAGCTGTTTGTAAATCAACGTTCTTTTTATCGCGATATAATTTGATTGCATCAATAATATCACCTTTTTGAATGATTGGAATGAGAAGTTCTTCAATATCTTCGTCAGCCGAACTTATAGTAAGAGCTTCACCTGCTTTGAACTTGTTCCCACACTTAAGACATGTTATTGATACATCTTTGCTGCCGATTGTTCCGGCTAACACTCCTACTCCACCTGTAAGCAATGCTCCTGCCAGTGCCTTACTTCCGCTAAATCCTTTTTGTTCTGAGTGAAGTTCTTTTGAATAGCATTTTGGACAGCATAAGTATTCCTCTTGAATTTTTGTAGCTATTGGGTTACCGCAGTGAGGACATGATACAGCTTTGTCGCTTACCTCTTTCCCGCATTCTGTGCAATTAATTAATGCCATGTTATTTGTTTAATGAGTTTTCTATGAGTGTAATAAGTCTGTCAATTTGCTGATCCTTTCGTTCCAGGCTATCGGCTTGTTTTTTCATTATCTCAAAAGCAATTTGAAGTTCATTTTTATGACCACCATAATGTGGGTGTTCATCAGATACAATTCCACTTTCTGTGTAATATCTCATTATGTTCTCTTTTCCGTATTTGTCAATTAAAATATTTAATTGCTCTTCGGTCAGGTCTTTTCCGTCATTTTCAATCGCAGATATATTCGGCTGTTTACAACCTAACAGTATCGCTGCATCTTTTTGTGTTATACGATGCTCTTTTCGCAAACTTTGTAAATCAAACATGTATCTATTTTTAATTAAAATAAATATGTATATATGTGAATAAACATTAATTATGCAACAATATCATCAATATATCATTGATATATCAATTATATTCGATACTTTTACACTATAATATAAAACCACTAAACAAAAGTAGTAAAAAGTGGTATATCGACACACATAAATTAAAATTATATGGAAAATATGACATCCGAAAGTCAATCGAAAATCGATTTAAAGACTTTTTACAAGAATCTGCCAAGGGCAGTAGCTCCAAAAACTGATTTTGTTGAACGTGTTGCACTTCAGTGTAATGTAAATGAGCAAACAGTTAGAACATGGGTTGCAGGGACTAATAAACCAAGCGATCCTGCATATATCGAAATATTGGTAAAAGAAACCGGCATTGCTGCCGAAAATCTATTTGAAAAATGACAGAGTTTAGCACTGATCCAATGACTGGCGAAGGGATGTACAGAAGAGTTGGTGAATCTGTAGTTAATCAGTTTACCTTAAAAGACACTGACATTGCAGCCGAATTGCTCGAAAGAAGTGAAACGTTTTATCCTGAACAAGCAGAAGCTTTAAAAAAGGAGTATGCAAAAAGTTCTGCCAATAAACCGTATTACGATTTTTTGAGAGCCCGGAGAATAATAAACTGTTGCTTTGGAGAAAATGACCGTCAACCCGATGTTGACCAGTTTGGAAATTACAATTTCGAAATGGTAAAATGTCCATTGATAGCAGAATGTAAGTATTTCAAAATTATTTGTCAGCCGAAATTTGATAGTACGCTATCAGCAAGAGAGTTGGAAGTAATGAAAAAGTACTATGAAAACTGTAAAACTGAAACGATAGCAGAGGACTTGTTTCTTTCTATCCACACAGTAAAGAACCACCGAAGAAATGCACTTCAAAAGCTTGGATTGCATTCACTTATTGAATTTAAAGATTACGCACATAACAACAAACTTTTCAAGTAATGGAAAACGTAGCAGAACCAATTGTAGAAGTATCAAAAGTGTTCAATCTAAGTATGGAACACGACACAGCAAATCACACGTGGACACAGAAAATTGACCCTTTCACTGTATTTGTTGATTTAAAAAATAAAGTGATTAAAACGTTCAAAAATGGTAAAGAGATAGAATTACTTAGTTTCAAGGATCATTCGTTTAGCCTTTTGGATTACGAAAATCTACTGATGACAGTAGAGCAAAATGCAAATGAATTAAAGCAGTTTAGCAATGAATCTTGACCCGAACACACCAGTATGGCAGTTGACAGTAGGGCAGTTCACAGAACTAATGACTTCTCTACAACCAAAGCCAGTAGAGCTTGTTCCTGAGGAAGTAATTCTAAACACAAAGGAAGCAGCAGCCTATTTGAAAGTTAGCATCAGCACACTGAACCGTTGGAATAAAGATTACTTGAAAAGTGATAAAAAAGGCGGTATTCGAAGATACCGAAAAAGTGAATTGGACAAAATTTTAAACAAATAAAACATGAAAACAAAAGATATTGAAGAAATTATAAGTTTATGTGAACCATTAGCTTTGATAATGTCTGAATTAAGTAAGTCAGATGAAAATTCGCTAACACAAATCGCTAAAAGTGCAATCAAAATAAAACCCGTATTGGAAGATTTTGTAAATGTAAATCAAGGAATATCTCAAAAAAAATATCTAAAATTAGAATCTAGCAAGCAAGATTTTTGCGATAATGTCGATGGGTTGGTTGACTCAATTGATGATTTACAGGAATTAATAGAAGATGAAGGTTTTGATGCATGTAATGACATTATGAATTTAGAGGACATTCGAACTTGGCTATTTAGAATAATGGATTATAAAAATGTAAAAAACAAATCAGCCGAAAAGGCATAAATACAGCAGTATGAAAATAACACTAAAAAAGCTGACACTCCGAGGATTTAGAGGGGTCGTTTCAGAAAGTTTTGAGTTTATCGGTCGTGAAACTTTCATTCATGGTCGAAACAAAGCAGGAAAAACATCGCTATACGATGCTTTCCTATGGGTGAATTTCGGAAAGGACCACTTGGATCGTTCCGATTATCAATTGAAAACTCGTGATTTACTTGGTAACACGAAACCAAAAACAGAATGCGAAGTTGAAGAAGTTCTTGATGTAGATGGTAAGATTACTACACTCAGACGAGTGTACGGTGAAAATTGGGTAAAACCAAAAGGAGAAGCCGAAGAAGTATTCAAAGGAAATACAACGACCTATTATATCAATGATGTGGACGTACCAAAATCTGAGTACGATGCTTTTGTATTAGGTCTTTGTGGTGAAAAAGTTTTCAAGTCAATTACCAACCCGCATTATTTCCCAAGTCTTAGTAAGGACGAACAGAGAGCTTTATTATTCAGCATGGCCGGAGAAATAACCAACGAATCGGTTGCAGCAACTAACAAAGCATTTCAAGAGTTATTGACTGAAATTACTGGTGTTTCGTTTGACTCTTTCCGTAAGGAATTGGCAGCCAAAAAACGCAGGATAAAAGAGGAGTTAGCCGGTATTGAACCGAGAATTGACGAGTTGAAAAGAACGATGCCCGAAATTCCCGATCTTGATGCAATCAACAAAGAATTGGAAGAAAAGAAAGGTAAAATTGAACTTGTCGAAATGTCAATTTCAGACATTGCTAAACAGTCCGAAAGCGTTCAGAAAGAACGGTTAGAATGGCAGGGTGAAATCAACAAGTTGGAGCTTGAAAACCAACAACTAGGCTTTGAAGAAACTCAAAAGCAATCGCAAGCAATTCAGGAAGTAAAACGTAAGATTGATGTCGTAAAATCAAGTAACCTTGAAGTAGAAAACAAAGAAGCTCAACGGAAACAGAAAGTAGTTTCTTTGAATAAAGAAAAGGACGAAAAGCTTGAAATTATTGCACAGTATCGCAAAGAATATCAGAATATAAATGCTGAAACTCTAACATTTCCCGAAGGAGCTTTTGAATGTCCTACCTGCAAACGATTACTTGAACCGTCAGACATTGATGCAAAGCAAGCTGAATTGGTAGCCAATTTCAACAACGAAAAGGCAAGACGGATTGAAGAAAATAAGAAGAAAGGTCTTGCGATTAAAACTCGATTGGATGAAATTGAGAAAGAACTTGAACAGCTTGTTGTACCTGTTGAAGCTGAAAAGTTCACAGGCACAAAGTTGGATATTCTAAACGAAGAACTTGTAAAAGTATCACAGCCGATACCGTTAACCGAAAAGCAAAACGAAAACCAAGGAAAAATAAACTGGTTCCGTTCCAAGCTCAATGAAGAAGTAAATTTGCAAGGAAATCAACGCTTCATTGAAGAAAAGAACCAACTGCAAGGCGAGATTGATAAATTGAAAGAACGACTTGCATTGAAAGACGTTGTTGAAAATACGAATACCCGGATCAAGCAACTAGAAGGACAATTCAAAACACTCAACCAGGAGTTGGCCCATCTTGAAAGAAAAGAATTTACGCTGAAAGAATTTGAATTTGCAAAGAATACTGAATACGAAGTTCGTATCAATCAAATGTTCAAATATGTAAAATTCAAGTTATTTGCTCAGCAAGTAGATGGTCAGATTATCCCAACTTGTGAAGCTATGATTGATGGAGTTCTTTACTCTACTTTGAACAATGCAGATCAATACAAATGCGGTTTGGATATTATCAATACCATTTCAGCCTATAACGATAAGTACGCACCTATATGGCTTGACAACCGTGAGGGAGTAACTGAAATCCCTGAAATGACAGCACAAGTTATCAATTTGGTTGTAAATCCTGAGAAACAAAAACTTACTATCGTTTAGTAATCTTTAACTCAATAAGTGAGTGTATAACACTCACTTATTGCTAGATTTACATATTATTTAAAACAAACAAATTTATAGTAGCAGTATGGAAAATTACAAGACAAAAGAAGAAGTTGAAAAACTCTTAGGTGTAAAAATTGAAATTAAAGACGGAAAATTTCATTATGGCGGTTCTCTCGACCTACGTGGTACGCAAATCAGTGTCCTACCCGATAACTTGACAGTTGGCGGTTCTCTCGACCTACGTGGTACGCAAATCAGTGTCCTAC
>Ga0302210_10000062_pt1 | contig 52315 bp, 62 predicted proteins | sample II_Fen_E3_2_FD_198793 | JGI IMG/M metagenome (GOLD analysis project Ga0302210, IMG submission 198793) | Peat permafrost microbial communities from Stordalen Mire near Abisko, Sweden - II_Fen_E3_2 | ecosystem: Environmental > Terrestrial > Soil > Wetlands > Permafrost | place: Sweden: Abisko... | reverse complement strand
CTGAATCGGGTCTTCGTACACCATTCCTTTATAATTCTTCTCGAAAACCAAGCTTTTAGGATTTACATCCACAGCCAGAATTCCGATTTTCAGACCAGCGCGGTTCAAAATGATGTAAGGCTTTATCAAACTTTCCAGAGCTGTATTTCTGAAGTTGTAATTGGAACTCAGCATGGGAAACTTAGCGGATCTCAAAACAACAGCAAGTGTGTCAATGCCATTGTCAAATTCATGATTGCCTAGCGTTCCTGCGTCATACTTCATCCTGTTCATGGCATCAATCTCCACCCGACCGTTGAAAAAATTGAAATAAGGTGTTCCCTGAGAATAATCTCCGGCATCGAGTAACAACACATTTTTTTCTTGTTCACGGATCTGGCTTATTACACCCATTCTGCGTGCATAACCACCCATGTCGGATGTGTTGAGACTTGACTTCTCAGTTGGTCCTACCTGACTGTGCGTATCGTTGGTATGCAGGATGGTCAGCTTTATTTTTTGCTGGGCTAACACCGATACTGCTGAAAAAGCCAACAGAAAAAGGATTGATTTAAACTTTAAAGTTTTGATATATGTAGGTTTCATATCTTTTATCTTATTTGAGATTATTCATTATCAACTATCAATTGATAGTTATTCTGCCGTCTAATTTGGACTGTATTTTATTGCCCTTTTGCGTTTCGGTTTTAATATAGTCGAGCAGCATATTGCGGATTTTGATGCCTGTATTTTGTTTTTTTTCATACATGGCAAGTTGAACCATTTTGTCGTTGCCACCTGCCAGATAATCGTTGGTAGCAATGGTATATATCTTGTCTTTATCCAACGGATTCTCACCTATTTTTATATTAATGGCTTTGCCTTGTTCAATTTCCATATGCAATCCGGAAACTCCCTCGCCTCCCATACTTGCAAAATATTGAAGAAGTTCGTTCAGTTTATCTCCTTTCAACCACAAAATTACCAATTCATTTTCGAATGGCATCAGTTCAAATACTTTCCCTATCGTAATGTTTCTGGCAGTAACTACGGTACGCAATCCGCCTAGATTTACGATGGAAATATCAATCTCCTGACCTAAAAACGTTGATGCTGCTTGCCGGTAAATATCCGCATTCAGGTTGGATAGCAAGCTTTCCGGACCATGCCCTTTCATGGTTTCGGCGGCTTGTCCGATGACAATATTCATTTTAGCGTCCACCTCTTGTTTTATGGGTCGTAAGTATGCTTCGTAAGCTTTGTTGGCTGATTTTTCGGTACTACTGTCAATTGGGATCTTGATCGAAGTTGCCTGTGTTACTGTCCATGTTTTGTGACTACATGAAATCAGCACAGGAACCATTAAACAGAGGAGAAAAAACTTTTTATGAATCATAATGTTGGTGAGATTAATTAGAACGGTGGCGAAAGTAGTAAAAATTAATTAATCTCGAAAAGGTGTTTGTCAATAATTTGATTTTCCTCTTTTCGCAGAGTCAAACGTATGTGAATTGATTATGGATGTACTTCCTAAGTCAATGGAAATTTTATTATTGGTCGTAAAACTAAAAAGTAGTATCTTTGCATAATTTTGTAACTCGTTGATATTTTAATCAAAAACTCAGGAGTTATTTGAAATGAGGTGATAATAAAAATTTAGACGAAAATCAATTAAAACAAAAAATACAGATGGATTTTATCGAAGAACTACAATGGAGAGGGATGATTCACTCGATCATGCCAGGTACGGAAGAACAGTTAAAGAAAGAAATGACATCGGCCTATGTGGGTATCGATCCGACTGCTGATTCGCTTCATATTGGCCATTTGGTGAGCGTAATGATGCTTAAACATTTTCAACGTGCAGGACACAAACCTATTGCGTTGGTTGGTGGAGCTACAGGTATGATAGGTGATCCATCAGGAAAGTCGGCAGAACGTAATCTATTGGATGAAGCCGCACTTCGACATAATCAGGATTGCATTAAAAATCAGTTACGAAAGTTTCTGGACTTTGATAGCGAGGCCCTTAATGCTGCAGAATTGGTAAACAATTATGATTGGATGAAAGATTATTCATTCCTGAATTTTATCAGAGATATTGGAAAGCACATCACAGTGAACTATATGATGGCAAAAGATTCTGTAAAAAAACGCTTAAGCAATGAATCGAATGTAGGTATGTCGTTTACTGAATTTTCTTATCAGTTATTACAGGGCTTTGATTTTCTTCATTTATATCAGGAGAAAAACTGTAAGTTGCAAATGGGAGGTTCTGATCAGTGGGGGAATATTACCACAGGAACGGAACTTATTCGTCGAAAAACAGGTGGTGAGGCTTTTGCATTAGTTTGTCCGCTTATTACTAAAGCTGATGGTGGTAAATTCGGAAAAACAGAAAGTGGAAACGTTTGGTTGGATCGTCGTTATACTTCGCCTTATAAATTTTATCAGTTTTGGCTAAATGTAAGTGATGCTGATGCCGAAAAATATATTAAGATTTTTACTGCGATTGATAAGACAGAGATAGATGCTCTTGTTGCAGAACACAACAATGCGCCTGGGCTACGCCCATTGCAGAAACGCCTCGCCAAAGAAGTAACCGTGATGGTTCACTCGGAAGAAGATTACAATGCGGCAGTTGAAGCATCAAGTATTTTGTTCGGAAATGCAACTTCGGAGGCCTTGAAAAAGTTGGATGAAGAGACTTTGTTGGCAGTCTTTGATGGTGTTCCTCAATTCACAGTTTCTAAGGATTTGTTTAAATCGGATGTCAAAGCTATTGATTTATTGACCGAAACTGCTGCTGTTTTTCCTTCAAAAGGTGAGATGCGTAAGCTGGTTCAGTCGGGTGGAGTGAGCATTAACAAAGAAAAATTAGAGAATCAGGATGAAATTTTGAATGAATCAAAACTTCTAAATAACAAATACTTATTGGTGCAAAAGGGTAAGAAAAACTATTATTTGTTGACAGCAGAATAAGTCCAGTCTGGCTGTTTCTGAATAATTTTTCAAAAACACTTTGGCAAAAAGAAAAACAATTGTATCTTTGCACCGCTTTAGAAATAAAGCCTATTGATTGTCTCATGGTGTAATGGTAGCACTGCAGTTTTTGGTTCTGCCTGTCGAAGTTCGAATCTTCGTGAGACAACAAAATCAAACGGTTGGAGCTCAGAAATGAGTTTCAACCGTTTTTTCAACTTTCGATTTGTCGGGAGAATATTTTTTTGTATTTTTGCTGTGTAAATAAAAAATCCTGTCTTATGGTGTAATGGTAGCACTGCAGTTTCTGGATCTGCCTGTCTAAGTTCGAATCTTAGTAAGACAACAGTTTTGTATATACAGCGCCTCATTATCAGGCAGATGGTGGGGCGTTGTTATTCAAGGGTATAAATAAGGGTACACTATATGAAGAAGTATCTAGTTTTTCAATGTTTTGAGTATCTGAAAATAAAATATATCTTTGTATCACTTTCCTTCGGTTTGCGGTTGGTGGGTTAAACACAATTTGCGGTCGGGAGTGGTTTCCTAACCGCTATTTAATTGTATATCTTTGTTCTGACCCAAATAAATAAGGTTTTTTATAAAAAATATAAAAATATCGGATAGTATGCAGAAGTGCAGCCAATCAACATAGTATGAATTGGATAAGTTGCATTAAAAATACTTCAAAAGTAGTGAAAGTGCATATTATTACTATAATCGAAAAAACAAATTGTGCAAAATCTATAAAACAATTTGTGTAAGAATACGACACACGCAGCATATACAGAAAAGGCATCACGTTTGTGATGCCTTTTTAATTAGCATTTAAATGCTATTATAAATTATTATTTGTATTTTTGCTCTACAAATTCAAATATCGTTTAGTATGAAAAGATTATTGTTTATTTCAATCATCACTATTTTGATTATATCATGCAAAAGCAATGATGTAAGCTCGACATTGAACCCTATCGACATAGTGCCTATACGACCATCGTTATTGGTATCTGCACAATCAGGTATAAGCACTGCACGAAAAATAACTGACATTCACTTTTACAATTACTCCATATCCGAGAATCATCCTGTAGGGTATGGATTAAGTTCATTTTCTGTTGACACATTAACTCCGTCTATTAATATGCGAATACTTGACTTTATGGATAAAAACGGAGTCCTAAATGGACCATTATCCAAAGCCCGAGATGTTGTATTCAGACGTACATTTCTTATCAAATACGGCTCTAATGATACAATTCCATACAATCTACCAACTACAATAATAACTCAGCAAGACCGATTAATTTCCGACACAATAGCATATATACCTAATTCCACACTTATAAAAGGATTATCAAAAATTGAATCAGCATATTTCGATGGCAATTATGATGAATGCACAAGATTATTTCAAACTGAATTTACATTCATTCCAATATCAGGATATGAATGGAGAAAATTAAAGGCTGAAAATAATAATTAGCCCTCTTTATATACCAGCCCAGTAGTAGTATCTACATACAAAGCTCTTGCATTATTGGTATTAGGCATTGATGACTTTGGCCTAAGCCCATCAAATCGCGGAATTTCTATCCACGCACCGCCATTCCAATATTTAACTCCGGCAGCTGAACATTGAATTCCTCCAGCAACTCCCGCGCGCATTTCAAATAATCCTGATTGATTATAATAAATATAATTGCTTGAATCCTTAAAGCTGAAAATTCCATTATTTCCTATTTTTGTTTTACTGACGAACCCAACGACAGATATTGTATCTGGTGTAGATGGGGCTCCTGATATTACTACAGTAGCTGTTGATGAAGGATTATTAGATGATAATTCTACATGGTAAGTTCCGCTCTGTAGATTTATCCCAAACTGAGACCCCGAAGACCCTGCTGCTGGATTCTCAGTATATACATTTATTCCATTAGAATCAATTATAGAAAGTGTAAGTGTTTCTCCAGCCGCTCCATTTGTAATTGATATATATATCTTAATTGTAGATGGTTGAGAAATATAAAAATTTTGAGTATAGGCAGATTTTATACCAGTCCAGGAGCTTTGTCTTGAAATTGATACGGTTATTGGTGATTGTAATTGCGACAAGGATTCAATAGCTGTATCTGCAAATTCGATAGTACCAGATGTCAACGTATTACCAACCACATTTAGACCGCCTATTTTCCCAGAAACTGCTTGAATTATTCCTTTTATTACAGCATCTTGAGCATTTATTTTACCATCTTTTGTAATTAACAACTTTGAAATTCCATCTAACGCTTGCTGGTAGGTACTCCCTCCAAACAACAACACATTATCAACATTTGATGTGCCGGGAATAGTAGTCAACCCCGACAACCCACCAGTAACAGCTCCCTGCAAGTTTTTTAATAGCATTACATTAGAAGCTACAACACCACCATTTATTTCCGTACTACCGCCAAATGCAGCCTTTAGATAATCGAGGGAGGATATTTTAGCTTGTGTATCTTCTTGTGGAGAAATATACGTTGATGGAATTTTACTCCCTTTTACAATCATTAAGTCAGAAATCAAAACACCCGCCCAATTACTGTTAATTGATCTAAAATCCAAGAATCCATAAACACCGACATATTGTTCAATATACGCTGTTTTCTCGAACTTAATCCAAGTATTCAGGACGCTATCCTCATGCATAGTACCGAAGTAAATGTCATTAATATTCACATTCCAATTCAATACACCGCCAGCAAAATGCTTATACCAAAACGAAATTGTATATTTTCCAACTTCAACGAGTGGAGATTGATATGTTATGTTCAACCGAAAAGCGTCACTACTTCCAACATTGGTAAACGAGTGCGCTTTAGTTTTAATGCCATTCTCTGAGTTTAGTGAAAAATAGCTTCCATTCGAAGGTACATAGGTCACAACTGGATTTTGAGACATCAAATTTGCCACTCCAATTTGTAAATTATCGACACTGCTCTGTGCTGTATTAGCAGAATTCTGAGCGGTATTTGCCACTGCCGTAGCTGCTGATTGTGCATTGGCGGCAGCCTGTTGAGCTAAACTATCTAAATTAGCCTGAATAGCTTTGTTAGCAAGCTCTAGTTTGCTTTTGTATGTTGAGTACGAAGAATCCCAAGTGCTGTATTTACTGTCGACATCTGCCTTTTCTGAGACTGTTGTTTTGCCGTCGGCAATTGCAGCATTTATTGAAGCTAATAGATTATCCTTCGCTCCGGAAATCGACACTTTTGCGTTCAATAAATCTGATTTAGCCGACCCGATTAGATATGAATTGGTATAAACTACATTATATCCTGCAATCAAATCATTAAAATCTTTTGTGACTTGGTTTTTATATTTTTCAATTGATTGAGCCTCAGACTGAGAAATAACACCATCTTTGAATGACCCGTCGACATAAGTATTGAAAGCGGCAATACTTGAATTAGCTGTATTAGCAGATGTTTGAGCATTATCTGCTGCTTGTTTTGCGACGCCAATCGATTGGTTTATATCTCCTACAGCTAGTGTCCAATCACTAGGCTTGTTTCCTTTCTCAACCATGAAGTCAGAAATAAGAACATCAGCCCAATTACCCCCAGCTGCTTGAATATCTACGAAACCATGAGTTCCTATTAGTCTATCTACATAAACACTTCCTTTAAATTCTTTCCAAATATTCTCAACAGTCTCCTTATAAATGCTGCCTACGTAGGAGTCGTTTATTTCAATAATGTAGTCTAGAACTCCCCCTGCTTGATGTTTATATTTAAAAGAGACAGAATACCACCCACTTTCTTTTATTGGATTTTGGTATGTTATATTAACTCTAAGGGTTCCATCATTGCCATTATTAATAAATCTTGTCGCTAATGTGTTAATTCCTTGTTCTGCGTTGACATACAATCCGCCACCTGATGGAAAATATTTTTCAAAACCTGGATTTATGCTCATTAAATTTGTACCACCTATCTGCAAATTATTCACCGCTGCATTAGCCTTCGTTGTGGCATCACTTGCCGCCGTGCTAATTGCTTCCGATTTAGCCGTACTGATACCACTTTCAACGCTAACTCCCGATTGGAACTTAATGTTTCCCTGAATAACCTCATTTTCGAGATCAAAAAAAGTATTACCACTCGGACTTGCTATTTTTTTAGTCGTCAAACGTGCCGGTGTCAACTCTGAATAACCGTACATTTGACTGTACGATCTATCACCATCATTCTCGGAGTTCAAAATACCCATAAGTAAATGATAATACCCGTCAACGCCTTCCAACGCAATAGCTGTTTCAGAAAGCAAGAAAACACCAGTATTATCCGTTTTACTCACTTTTGCATACAAGTAGTAAGACTTAGTACTATCGTCCAGTACGGGCGATATATATGCACTCATTTGCCACCATTTCAACTCTGATGCAGCATGTGAGCTCGAAAGGGTAGTTACTCCAAGCGTTTTATGTTGAATAATACCTGCGGATGAGATGAATTGTTTGGTTGTCGGGTTATAGATTTCATTGTGTGCAACGGAAGCTGTAGAGTTTGAATTGGCAACAAACACGAATTGCAGCGTTTCATCACCGGCAATCAACTGCATTGTTTGAACCGTTAGCGGAGAAATAGAGCCGCTGAAATTCAATAGCGAATTCTGAAGCATTTCGGTTGTTTGCTTCACATCAGCAAACTGCCGACGGGCAAAACGAACCACTTCACTATCCTTTCGGTCGATGGCTTGTTCCTGTGTCGAAGTCTTATTTAATTCGCTGCTTAGCGACCTTCCGGTGACTTCATTAGATAGCGTTATTTCAGGCTCCTTAGGCTTATTGATATATTCTTTAACCCCAACTATACGAATAGATACCGGAGTCGTAAGATAATTATCATCACTCAATGCCACGAAATAACCGCAATTCATTTTTCCGCCTATTTCAAGCCAGTTTCTTTTTGCATAAATCTCATCTAATGTACCTGTATAGGTATATTTTGGCTGTTCATTTTCCCATAAGTATTTTACCGCCTCATTCAACACATCCGTTTCGGCCTGTGTTTTGTATTCATTTGGTAAATCAATGTGGAATACAGCATATTTATCCCCTATTTCCGGAATTAATGAGCCTGAAGGATAATTCACGCCATTATCCGAAGTTGGAACGATCTCAAAACGTTTATCAGCGGCCTTGTAGGCAACATCAAATTCCTTGCCTGCCAGTTGTCCGGTTTGGAAAACAATAGTCATAGTTTCACCACCGATCACCAGTGATGCAAAATTCAACGTATCCGGAATAGATGAATCTACGATGTCGTAAAGATTAGTAGTTGCATTTACCACGGTTACTGCACTCACTGTACCAATTCGCTTGGGGTATATCTTCGTCAAATCAACACTTCCCTCTAATTGGCGTCCAACAGGAGTAACGCGCTCAAGATAAGTACCTGTTGCATCTGTTCGATATTGCACGCCCTCATAAGTAATGGTTGTACTCTTAGGCATGTGTAAGGTGGTAGCTCCGTATGTAGACGAATCTATATTCCGATCACTACCCTCAATAAATAGCCTACTAATAACCTTTGAAGATGACATATTAGCGCGCGATGTACCCGGCAATAAGCCACAGTTATAGCCATATTTTAATGGAATAGGTGAATCTTTCGATTTCTCCACCTTGCCAATATTCAAGGTTTTATTGTCAAATTCCCACTCTGTTTTAAATGCATCAACTATTTTTGCCAACACATCAAAACAATAGTCATGATTAAAATCGATACACACCGGATCACTCTCTATGCAGGAACCAACAGACCATCCTCCAGCCGGATCATAGATATTCATATTGTCAACGAACCGCTGAGCAAATTCGCGGGGAGTAGCCGTAAGTGAGAACTTAAGTTCAAACGGACTATCTATCACACCGGCATTCATCGTGAAAAACTTAAACTTAGCTTCTTTAGTCAACGATTGAGATGAGTCAAGTATTAATGTATATTCAAAGTCCCGACTATGGTTCTGTTTGAAATTTTCATCTTCCAACAAAAAATACCGCTCTGCCTTGAAATCGCAATAAGAACCCTGAGGTATCTCGTGAAATTCTGGCATATTAAAGTATAAAGTCATGGTATTATCATCCATAACGGCTTTATACCTGTAACTTTTATCGTCGACAAGAAAATCAAGCAATTCCTCTCCGGATGCACTATATATTTTCATAAGAATACTTCTGTTAAGTTTAGCGTAAATTGGATTAAAATACCCGAAGAAAATGCATGCATTTTTTGAAATCCTGACATGCTGTTATAATAGACATACAGGTTATTATTTGTGTTAATAGTCAACTTTATAGCCGATGTATAGGTTAAGTTATTAAACAACGCATCGTAATTGTTATAAAATTCAGCCAGTGACGCGGCTTTCATATAGCAATCAACTACTATTTTCCTTGCCTGCTTCTTAGTGCTGAAATCGACATCTACCACTTGCCCGGTCATTCGATCACTTGTCTGTATAAGTCCCGCTTTCGGATCATTTAGTTGCAAAGCTGTATCGTATATGTTTTTTACCGTAATACCGAAGTTTTTCAACTCAATATCATTCAGCTTTACATAAGCATCATTCTCTTTATCCGATTCGGGCACTGTACTATTCCCAAATTGACTTATCGGATCATCATCCATAAAGTCAACAGACAATTGTGCCGATTTAGTTCCGGACTTCATCAACCCACCCTTAACTGTAAATGCCGAACAGCTAACATACCGGAGTGTGAATGTCCGGTCATATTCTTTCACATAAATCGACCGATAACCGGAAGCCATAAGAGCTGCTTTAAAAGCGTTCAACCGGACAATAAACTGAGCTCCTGAAATAGCGTTTAAATAGAATTTAATCGTTACTTTTTTAGGTTTAAAATAGACTTCTGAAAGGTCTACGTCTTCACCATCCCGCTCAAACCAATCGTTTTTTAGTGGTTCTTTGCGTTCGGGGAAGGCTATAAGGTCAAGATCACCCCCCTTCAGAATAAACATGCCGATATCGGATATATCCAATTCATCAATTATACATGATCCTGTCATCATACTTTTACCTTTATTCCTTTCACGTTCATATCTTCCAGATACTGTTTAATGTTTTCCAATAGCTTACAATATTCTGTATTATCGGCGATACGGTCAAGCTGACCGGTCATCGTCTGAAATATCAACATTTGTTCCCGGTTATAATTTCGTATATCCGCTATACTCGATCGAAGTGCGTACACACCACCACTTAGTTCATCAATGCTATCCTGTGAGGCTGTAGCCAAAGCTGCCGTTGTTCCGGCACGTTCGGTTGATGAAGACAGATCAATACCGGTAGTCGTCTTAATTGACCCATACATATCGTTTATAAACTTCGTAGCATCGGATGTCGCCTGACCGATTCCATTATAAAATGTACCCATAGCAGCCGTTACCTGTGCTGTTTTTTCTTCATTAGATAGCGATGTATCTTTATATACGGCCAATACCTTATCTGACAAATCAGAAAACATCTGTGCGAAAAATATCTGTTGTGCCAGGTCAGAGATCATTTTCTTCATAGCATTACCAACATAGTCTTGAAAATCATCAACAGCATCTTTACTACTATCTAGATTGTCAAATATAACTGTCATCAAATCATCACTTAATGACCCAAATATGTTTGATAAATAAGACTTAAGACTTCCTAAAGCCGTTTGATATTCTTCTGTATAGTCCAGTGCCGATTGAAGAGCCGCCTTACTACTATCATTCAGCTTTTCATTCGCCAATATGGATGTAGCCAGTTCCGTATTCAGATTTCCCTGAGCATCTATTAATGCCGGGTATTGTCCTAGTAGAGCAGAATAATCTGCCTTTTCACCACCCCAACCAAACAGACCTGTTTTGTGACTACCTGTTTGAACCGTAGCAGATGATAACGCTTTAACGGCATCATCTTTTGCTTTACCATAAGCAGCTATCTGAGCCACATAAGCATTAGCCTGTGTTAACTTACTTGTTCCAAATATATTTTCAGCCTTTTCAAGCAAATCATTTTGCTTCATCAGCAAATCGTTATACTGCTTTTGCGTATCGGCCTTTGCTTTCGCAATAGCTGCTAAAGCTTGCTGATGCGCTTTTTCGGCGCTGAATATAGCTGTCAGAGTTCCTGTTACCACACCAATTGCCGCACCCACATAGTCACCTTTTGCAAGGCTATTCACGGCATTACCGGCTATATTCATAATAGTTCCAATAGATTTTGCCGCCGATGAAGCGGCATCGCCTTCCTCGGTAGAAATAGCGTCGAGCAATCCAACAGCCTGATTGGCATAATCAGATGCCGTGGAAAAAACAGTCTGCAACTTTTGTCCGTAAGTCTCTACAGAAGTAGTCAGGTTAGTTATATCTTCAGAGGCCTTCTTTGCCCCTTCAAGATCACCGGATACTTTAGCTTTAGCCAAGTCCTCTTTGGCTTTTTTAAGCTTACCAATGGAACTTATATAATCAGATAGCGAGCCACTAACTTTAACAGCCTGAGACTTATCTACCTCGGTTAATATCTTCTTGGCATCTTCCTGAGTTAGCTTGCCTGCGGCAAGTTCAGCAGCAACCCGTGTTTTTACCTGATTGACTAATTTGTCATTAAGCTCCTTGCCCAGATTATATTGATCGGATACGGCTGTTTTGTATGCTTCAGTTTCTTGAATATAGCCCAACGTGACATCACTTACCCGTTTGGCACGCTCTACCTTATCGGCTGTAGCACCGGCACGTAGATAAGCAGCCTGTTTCAATAGCTGCTGTTGTTTTTCTGTATCAGTTTCAGCGGCTGCCTGCGCTTCCCACGCCTGCGCTTGAGTCTCTATTTGTTTTATTTTTTTGCCCCATTCATCCTCTATCTTGATACGTTGGTCAGCCAGTTCCCCGGCTAAGTCAGTCATCTTGTCGCCCCATTCTTTGGTTGCATAGGCTGTTTTAGCTTGATAAGCAGCATCCAGTGCTAGCAGCTCATCGTTGCGCTGTTTCATTACCTTTTTGTCCTTACTGGTATCAATAGCAGTGAGCGAAGCCGTTACAACCTGCTCCGTAGTTTTTGGCGTAAATCCGGCATCATTCTTATGTGCTGCATTGTAGGAATCTGCTGTAACAGCAAGCGGTTTGAAACCCTTGTCATCCTTATGTGCTCGGTTATAGGCTACAATAATAGCTTGTTCCTTTTCCGTGATTTTCTGTGACTCCAACTGTTTTTCCTGCTCTATTTGTTGCAGACGTTTATTAAGGCTATCTTCTTGTTGAGAAATAAGGAGCTTAGATGTTTCATCGTGAATATCAAGAATAAGCTTTTGTATCGCTTTTTCTGCATCATATTGCTCTTTTACCGCTTTAGTTCTTGTTTTTTTGGGGTCGGGTTTGTATTTTTCAATATTGGCTTTTGCCAGTATTGCATCTGCTTTTTTAGTTTCCTCTCCTGCATATTTCACATAATTGTCGGCTTCCTCGAATTTCTTTTTAGCTTCGTTTATAGCTTCTTGTTTAGCTGTATTGGCCGCCATATATGACGTTGGTAACGAAAAAGTCATTCCGGTTTCACTAGGTCCACCACTTACTTTTGTGGTCTTGCGTTCAATTTTATCCGGCATCTTTTCGGCTTCCAGCATAGCTTGAATAGCCTTTTTATATTTTTCAGAAGCCAGGTCCATTCCGGCCGCCGCTTTGGCCTTGGCTATAAATGAGTTTACTAAAGCATCTTTATTTGTAACTAATAGATTTTCAGCATCAGCCACGGTGTTTATTTCAACACCAAGCGTTTTAAATGCTTCTTTATTATCATCAACAAATTTCTTTTTTTCCTTAAGATTATCTCCAAGTCCATTCCATTTATCACTCAGTAATTCTATCTGAGCCATGGGTTTTGAAAATGAATCTCCTGCTTTTTCGCCAAATTCTTTAGCATCTTTTGCAGCATCCTGATGAGCCGAGGATAAGGCTGTAAGAGTATAAATCAACGTTCCTATTCCGGCAATCAACAAGCCAATACCACCTATCATCAGAGCCTTTGACAGTCCAACGGACAATCCAAGTTGTGTATTGAGGAATGTTTGTGCGGCCGCCCACCCTTGTTTGGCTTTAGTAACTAAAACAACATTGAAGTATTGATCTTTATCAAGCGCATTAGCCACTTGTTCCAACCCAATCGTAATGGCCATTACAGCCTGTAAGCGGGTTTGTATTTTTGCCAGGTCTTCATCTTTAGCCCCCAACGCAGCAGCGACACCTACACCGGCGGTCATGGTACCGGTAAGAATACTTACGGCACCACTAACAGCTTTGAATCCCTTTTGATCGTCAGCCAAAATCTTAGCTTGCATATTGGTGTCTTGATATTGATCATTCAATTCACCTAACACTTTAGCTTGTGCTGCATATTCCGGAGTGCCACGCTTGCCGGCCATCTCCATCTCGGACAATGCCTGCTTGGCTTCCATCACTTGCGTACGAAGCCTTACGTGTTTTTCGGCCGCAACTTCTACGGACCCGTTATTTTCGTCAATACTTTGTTTTAAGGTGGAGTACGTTTGTTTTAAACGGTCTTGTTCAGTTATTAATTCAACGGCTTTTTGCTTCAGATTGTCATAAGCTGCCGAATCTTTACCTCCGGCAGCTTCCAGTACCGACATCTCTGAAACAATAGCCTGTATACGCGACGTAAGAGATGCATTAGCTTGAGTAGCTTCATCTACTTTTGCTTTATATCCGGTTGCGCCGCTTTTTCCTCTTCCAATGCCTGCTTAGCAGCGGTTAGTTCCTGAACCAATTGCTCCTTAGAATTACCGGGAGCGGCATTGTCTACTTGCTTCTGAATTGACTTTACATCATTTTCAATGCTCTTAATTAATTCAACCTGTTCTTGCATGGCCGACTTAGCAGCCTGTATAGCCGCTTTACCGGATACCGAGATACTATCAAAACTTTCACCTATGTTTTGTCCGGATGCCTGAACGGAATTACCAAAAACACCGCTCGATTGAGATACCTCATCCAGTTTAGACTTATAGTCCGACAAAGCTGCCTTTTCCTCGGCTAACGCCTGCTTAGTGGCTGTTAGTTCATCTAGAAGTTGAGACTTTGAAGCACTCGAAGATGTCTTATTCATCTTCTGAGAAATAGCTTCCAAATCACTTTCTATTTGCCTTATAACGTTTTCCTGCTCTTGAACAGCCGCCTTAGCTGCCTGAACAGCATCATTTCCAGCCGTAGAAATATTATTGACCCCCCTAACAGCTTTTTCACTTTCGGTGTCAACATTTTGTTTCAATCGGATATCTATTTCTACAGGTTCCATAATTCGTGTAATTAGTTTTAATTCGTGTAATTATCGGTGCAGTACTTTTCTTAAATCTTCTGCACTATCCACAACAGGTGCCTGGCGTTCACCCTTCACATAGCGCATTTCATCAGCCATCTCCAATACATACATCATCCAGGGTTGACTCCACATAATTTGATGCTGTGTATAACCGCGTTTTTCTTTTATCTGACCGAATAATCCAAAAGGGCTATGGAGACCATCCATGTAGCCTGTTACCTCCCTTTTTTTATCTATTGACCCAAATTCCTCATTTTCAAAATCTGATTCGTCTTGTCCATGAAATAGTTGGTAATAATCGTAAAATCCAGTGTGCTGTTTACGTGGCTCAGATAAAGGAATATCTGTATCAGGTTATAAGCAGGTACGCGCCATTGTAAGTGTTTCGCCAGTTTTTCAGCTTTTTTTGCTATTTTCTTTTCATCATTCAGCATCGCGATAGCGATAACACGGCACACGGCATCCATATTTTTATACGCTATCTCTTCAGTAGCATCTTCCAACTTCTGTTGCAAGATAACCAATGAAAATTCAGCTATAGTACCGGCATAAAGCGGGCGTATGAATATGCGATTCATACGAAGCCAACGGATATAGAAAGGGGCATCAATTTTAAATCTGACGCCCCTTTCTAATAATAAGTTGGCCGCCGCCATCTTAGTTTGAGTTTCATTCATTGATTACACGGTTACGGTATCTTTGATGATAAGATCAACGTTGTAGCCAGTTTGTACCAACGCTTTGAATTTGAACGGCAATTTCAATAGTCCGTCAGCCGAAAACTTAGCATTAAATTGGACAGAACCTTTGGCACATGGAATAATAATAGCACCACCATTTTTAAGACGATAACGAATTGCTTTGTTAAGCATCGTTTTAGTTCCTGGATGCGAATACATGGTAGTTGCACCTGTTCCGCTAACAGTACCTCCAAGCAAGTCGGCCATTTGGTCAATAGTAGCTTTAATAAAAGTACCAACACATGATAAACCTGTACCGGTAAGTTCGTAATCTTCTGGAGAGTCGTTTTCGTGAGAGAATACTTCGCTTTCAGTTGGATCAGCCTCTACAACCGATACTTCATCATCCTTCAATGTCAGTGGTTGAGCTTCCCATACGGCGGTAGAAATACCGGCTTCACTGGTAATTACAGGCGCAAAGTCAATACCGGCAATGCGTGCCTTCAAAATAATTTTTTCAGCCATAATATTGTTTGTTTTTGTTTGTTTGTAGATACAACGCATGCGCTGTATCAATAATTAAATTTTTAAAAGTCGTTTAATAAGTGAATAAATTTTCGAAAACAAGTCAAACCTAAATCCAAGAAAACAGATACCCGAGGCTATAATTAAGTATATCCACCATGGTATTGACCACCCGGTTTTAGTTGTTGTTTTTACTGTAGAATCAGTTTTTTTATTTGAATCTATGGTAATCCTTACATGCTGCTTATTATCTGTATTATTCGTAGTATTTACAGTTGTATTCACGTCTTTTTGTGAAGACACTCCGCGAGTACGCTCCGTTACAATTTTTGATAATACAGCTTGTTTCCCTGTCGAATCAGGTAATGCATAGTTTATCTGAGTAATTACTTCCGTACTGTTGTCGGTCAAAATTGAATGATCAACAACATTCGAATCAATAACAGCATGCTGAGTTACATTCAACGTAGCGTTAGAGTCCACATGCGTTGTCAAATCAGTTTTTAAATGCTCTTTAATTACCGATTTAGTGGTTTTGCAACCGAATGCCAAAACAGCAATAAGAGCGATTATAATTAGTTTTTTCATCATTTAAAATTTAATTGTACCAATTCATCCAATTGTCCAGATTGTCCCGATTGTCTTAATTGTCCCCCGTTACTTTGCTTGCCGTGTTATAATTTTCACATCTTGTAATTGAGCCGTAAGGTCTTCAACCTCTCTCTTCAATGCTGCATTTTCTTTTCTCAATGTCTTAATTTGTCCAGCCATTTCGCTCTGACCAATCAAAAGTTCAGCATTCTGCTCTTTTACAATTACAAATTCGTTGAGTGTTTTAGTATATTTTTCACTCAATAAATCAATCGAACTTTGTAGTTGTCCAATAAAATCGTTATTTCTTTTCTTTGCTCCTACAAACCAACCAGCAATGGCAGTCAATAGAGGAATGATAACAGAAAACACTATTGCCGTCATACTATTCCTTCGTAAGCTGTGCTGTGCCGGCAATCGCTACACAAGCAGCAACCACGTAACCCAAGCAAGTTAATAAAACAGCATTCAAATTCAAACCAAGTGTCGAGTTGGCAACCAAAACAGCAGCTACAGAACCTCCTATTTTGAATGCAGCTTTTTTCAATTGAATGAAAAATTTAGGCGAATCTGCCTTCCAGCGTTCTATTATTGTTTTAAACATGACACTTTAGGATTTTTGTTTTACATCCGTAATACCTATTGAAGTTAACCATTTCGGAACATCGAAACTCGGACATGCCTTATTAGCAAACTGGTTATGTCCTACAATTTTCACATCCGGAAACTTTGCATGAAATTTCTTTACGAAATCAGTCAGCGAAGCCAACTGTGCTATTGTCCGGGTATCTTTAGCCGTTCGGCCATCGCGGGCAACACCTCCAACATAAACTATATGCCTGCATACTGAATTCATATTCTCAACGCCATTGGTTATTTCCCAAGCATCCACATACGCATCATCGTTATTTTTTACCAATCGTTCAATGGTACCATTCAGATGAATCATATCGGTATATCCTACCTGATGCCATCCGCGCCCAACCGGTGGAGGCGAACAATGCATCCGACGAATATCATCCGACGATATCTCACGTCCCTCAGGGGTAGCCGTACAGTGTATTACTAAGTATTGAAGTAGTTTTGACATGACATTTATATTTTCGGTGTCATCGGGGGCAGATCGTAGATACAAGGCATGCCTTGTATCATAGCATCACCGCCCCCTCTCACACACGGTTTATAATTTAGGAAGCTGCACGGGTTACTAATACCTGATAAGTAGTAGTTGCATTTCCGTCAGCGCTGGTAACAGCTACATTGATGATGTTTTCACCAATTGCCAGGTTCTTGGCGCCCGAAGCAACTCCACTGTTAAGGGTCGTAGAACCAAGTTTCAACACTTGTCCGTTTTGGCTCTTAGTAGCGGTTACGGTAGTCGAAGTTACTCCTGTAGCTACGTTCAACGTATAGTTCAATGTTCCGGGAGCAAAGGCGGGTACTATTTCACCTGCACCAAGGTCCAGATCATTCAATTCTGTAGAACCGGCTTGTACAGCAGCATCACGGCCGTCATACAGTACTATATCTTCACCAAATACGATATTAGTATCTGCCTTCAGCAACATTTTGAAGAAATAGTTTTCACCTGCATTTGACACTTTATCAATCAAAATAGCTGTAGTATCATCGGCATAATCAACACCGGCCCAGAAGTTGGAATCTACGTTAGTAGAAGTAACGGCAGCTACAATTACATCTTTAGGCCAATCCGCTAATTTTACAATTTGAATACCTTTGAATCGTTCCGGATTCATATTGGTATAGTCCTGCCCTTTAGATGGCTTATCAGTCAATTCATATTCATAACTTTCCGCGTCATCAAACGACATAAATAATTTTAAATTCGGATTGTCTTTAATAGCCTTCGGAATCCGGGCACGAACTAATTTAAGCTTAGCAATTATATTTGACTGCACCAGAGCCACTGGAGTAGGCACTTCAATAACGTCACTATCGGCAACGATACGGGTTAGAATACCATCAAAATATTGACCTTCAGCTGTACCTTTCACACCGTTTATAAATTCACCACCTAGTTCGAAATCTACAACTTTGGCTAATTCTGCAAGTAATTGTGTTTGTACATTAGAAGGCAATTGCTCAAAAACAAGTGGACCTTTAGGTTGAAATGGTTTCCAAATAGCCTCAAACACGCGTGGATTGAATTCTGTATAAGCCATCACATCTTGTGGTTCAAGGTATTTTTCAGAAATCGTAAAATCGCCCTTTGAATCAGCAGTAGTTGGCTGTGCCTTACGTTTCTGTAACATCCTTCCGGATTTCAGGCGCGGAATTGAAAATTTCTTACCTATATTGGGTTGCACACGAATATGACCACCGGCTACAATCTGATTTCCTGTGGTAGCTCTTACAAGCAATTCCTCCAGTACTTCACCTGCGTAAGCCGTAGTGACGGTAATAGCCATTGGCAATATACCAACCATCTGTGGAGCAAATGAAGCTAAAAACCCGATACCGGCAAGGGTACCCATAGTCGCTAAAGGATTGAACCCCGTAGCCATCGAAATAGCACCCCCTGAAAATACACTGACAAACAGCAGGGTGAATAGAGACATGAAAAATTTGAATGATTTCATTTTTCTGAAAATTTAATTTGTTGTTAACTAATTACTTTTTATACCTTGTTGTGAGTGTATTATTTTCGCTTGGCAGCTGCTTCGTCAATTTCACGTTGACGTTTTTGCCATTTGGTTTCTCCTGTTGGAATATTATCCGTAAGATTAATCGATCCGGGCACGTGCTTTGGAAGCGTTTTAACTACCGTCATAGCCATTTCAGGGTCCTTGTCAAAAAGGCTCAGGAAAGAATCTTTAACCGGAGTCAATTTTTCACCTTCCGGCTTTTCAGATAACCGCCCATCTTTAAATGCTTCAGCCAATTCTGTTTCGTAAGCCGATTTCTTTGCCGTTTTATCAGCCAGTTCAATACCTTCAAGTTTTGTCTGCAATGCAGCTTTAGCTGTTTCCGCAGCAGTAACCTTAAGTTTTTCAGCCGCTAGTTCTCCATCCACTTTTGCTTTATCTTCGAGCAAAAGACCAACCTTGGCGAAAAATTCAGCCTCGGTGGCTGTATCTGCAAGGTTTAATTGTGATAAATACTTTTTATACATATTCTCTATTTTTGGTTTTACAATAAAATCACTCAGTTTTATCCCCGCATCTTGTTTGAAATCAATTTCTTTTCCTTCACGATCATACAAGCGTAGAGCGTTATGATTTCCACCAATTGGTACTATTGAAGCTTCGCGCAACCGACATTTATTCACAACCGTGATATTGGTATCTTCAATCAATGGCTCGGCAGACACTTCTAAATCAACTAATCCACAAGATGCCATTTTGATAAATCCATTAGCCACCTTCTTTATCATCCGTTGAACATCCTTGTCGGTATCTTCAGTGTCAAATACAGCATCTGCCAATAGTTGTCCGTTTTCCTTCCGAACATTTTCCCATCTACCAACAGGCATATTCCAGTCATTATGCAGATAAAACATCACAGGGTTTTTCTCAAATTGAGAAGTATCTACACCGTCAACAGATACACGCACACCATAAGTGGTTGTCGATCCGTCAAGCAAGATGAAAGTAATTGGGTCCATGTTTAATTATCGTTTAATCAGTTTTTAATTGTCGTCCCCGTCCCAATTGTCCCCATTTAAGAATAAGAGCAAATCGGAACAGTTTCCCTGCTATTGAATTATGATGCAAAAGAACTCCATAAAAATAACCCACCAAAAAAGTACTGCCATTTTGTCCTGCATTTTTTATTGTACGCCTAAAAAGCAGTTATTTTGCTTCAAATTAAACAGGTCATTATGGCAGATAAGGCAAAAAGAAGGACGAAACAAGAAATGAAAGCATTATACGATTATGCCAAATTGTTGTTTGTGTATGACAAGCTGACGCAAAAAGAAATTTCGCTTAAAACTGGCGTCAGCGAGGTAACCATTAGCAAGTGGGTACGCGATGACAATTGGGATGATTATCGGAAGGCTATATCTGTGACCCGTGACGAACGATATCGGTCTACCATCAACCAATTGACCGAGATGGACAACCTGATTAAAAGTCGCGATGAAAATCACCGATTCCCAACAAAAGAGGAATCCAACATCAGACGCCGCCTGGTTGCTGACTTGAATGCCTTAGAAGTAGAATGCGGAATAGTAGATGTGATAAATGTGTCTATAAAACTATTAGAATGGTTGCGTCAGGTAGACGTGGAAAAAGCAAAAGAGATATCCGATATTTTTAACTCATATATAAAGTCAACGCTTAAGTAATAATCGGCAGGGCGGAACCAGCGGTCAGCGTTAGCTAATTCCAATTCCGACAAATACTAACTATATGGCTAAGCAAGCAGACAAACAAGCACTAAAGGAATGGGAAGAATACCGAAAGGCACTCATCACAGGGACGGCGCTCGAATACAATAAAACGACAGCGGATATTGAAAAGCATCGTAAGTACCTCGAGGCACGTCCCATCGAGTGGATGATGTACATGTTTCCAAACTATGCTACATCAGAATTCGCCCCATTCCATTTAGACTATATAGATAGAGTTATTGCCAATCCGGAGTGGTACGAAGTAGTTTCGTGGGCTCGCGAGCTGGCAAAAGACACTGTCACCATGATGTTGATGTTCTATCTGAACTTAACAGGCAAGAAGAAATTTACCCTTTTTGTTTCAAGTTCATGGACTGCTGCATCTGACTTGCTAAAACCATATATGATCAATTACGAAAGTAATCAACGCATAATCGCCTATTATGGCGAACAAAAAAGCTTTGGTAATTGGGAGGATGGCGATTTTACAGTCAAATGCGGTGCTCGTTATGTCGCTTTAGGAGCCGGACAAAGCCCCCGTGGAAAGAAAAATGAACAACTTCGCCCGGACTCAATAATTTGTACCGATTTAGATACCGATGAGGATTGCAAAAACACTTCTACCATCGATAAACGAATGGACTGGCTGGAAGGTGCATTGTACTTCACGCGTTCAGTATCCAAACCATTATTATTCCTGGTACTCGGAAACATTATTGCCGAAGATTGCTGCGTGAAACGATGTGCAAAAAAAGCACGCCACCACGATATCATTAATCTACGTATGGTCAACATAAAAAAGCCCGACCCTATTAATGATTATCGCTACGGCAAAAGCGTTTGGCCGGCTAAAAACACGGAAGAGATGATCAATATTGTATTGGCTAATATCTCTATGCGTATAGCCATGCAAGAGGCCTTTAATCATCCCGTACCCGAAGGTGATATATTCAAGGAACTAACCTGGGCTAAATGTCCGCAGTTATCAACTATGCCGTATGTAATTGGATATGCCGACCCGTCACCATCCAACAAGGACAAGCAAAAGAAGGGAGTCAGCTTCAAATCGATTTTTATTATCGGTTACAAGGATAGTAAATTTTACATATATACCGGATTTCTGGATCAGGTAAATAATGCTGTATTTGTCGACTGGTTTTATGATCTACGCGATTATGTCAACGGTCGCACAACCGTGTACAATTACGTTGAAAATAATACACTTCAAGACCCATTTTATGAACAGGTGTTCAAACCGATGTTCTTGGCAAAGGGTAAGGAAAAAGGATTTATCAGTATCACGCCCGACGATAGGAAAAAACCGGCTAAGGAAATAAGAATAGAGGGGACGCTAGAACCGCTTAACCGTAACGGACAACTAATTTTCAACATTGACGAAAAAGCCAATCCAAACATGGTTCGATTGGCTGAGCAATTCCGCCTTTTCACCATGCAACTCAAAGCACCTGCCGATGGACCCGATGCCATTGAAGGCGGCGTATGGATACTCAATCAAAAAATTGCAACCATGACAACGGGCGACTGGAAATCATGGAGCAGACCAACGAACAAAAAACGAATATAAATTTCTCACACAATGAAAAAACTAATTTATTTCTTTCAAGCGATGAACTATCGCCGTAAGGTTCGCCGAATGAACCGACTTACAAAGTTCAGGTATTTCAAAAAAGCATGTCATGAAGCTCGGAAGCTTTCAAAAGAAAACGACGGAAAACGTTTCCGTGTATTCCTTTTTGACAAATATCGTGTGTGGAGTCGTGAAGATATTCAGCGCATGAAAAATCAGGGAGTAATTTCCAAAAAAGAAAGTACTGGCATATTATCAAAAAACTGCTTTTACGATACATTGACATGTACAAATACGCATCCACAATTTTCAAATCGTAAAGTATAACGCGTAAAGACAAGGCATGCCTTGTCTCCGTATAAACCCAAATAATCATGGCCTACGTAACACAACAAGAAATAACCACCCATCTCGGTGCGGCTCAAATATCAGCCATTAGCGATGGCGATGACACTGCACTGGAATTCGCCATTGATGCTGCCGTCAAGGAAGCTAAAGGCTACTTGCAAGCATTTGATATCGCGACTGAACTTGCAAAAACGGGCACTGATCGTAACTCGTTGCTTATGGTATTCATCAAAGATTTAGCCGTATGGCACTTTGTTAATATCTGCAACGTAAATACAAGCTTGGAGTTACGCGAAAACCGATATAACCGCGCTGTGGCATGGCTTAAAGAGGTTCAGAAAGGCAATGTTATCCCCGATCTTCCCGAAAAAACAAATACAGATGGAGAATCTAACAATTTGCCATACAAGGTAACAAGCAACACAAAACGCACTAATCACATCGAATAATATGGCTGAGAATAAAACAAATCCTATTGGGTTCACGGCAACCGACAAACCAATGATCAGCAAGCCGGGACAAACCGTCATCCAAACGATGGTAGTTCGTCCATCTCGTATAGAATCGGCAGATATTAGTACCTGGACGAACGCTATCAACTCATTCAAGAATGGTACCAGAACAGCATGGTTTAATCTCTGTCAAAATCTGTTATCCGATGGAGTGTTGGCTGATGCTATTGATAAATTGGTGGAAGAGGTCACAGGTTCCGAAATTGCGTTTCAAATGGACGGTCAACAGGTTGACATTATCAATGATATTATTGATACGCCCGAATTCGAAGAGCTATTAAAAGAAATTGCGCTATCCAAGGTTTATGGACGTTCAGTTATTGAGGTTGGCTTTACTCCGGCTTTCGATGTGTTCAGTTTTCCACGAAAAAACTGTATTATCAAAAACATGGATAAACCGCTTTCTGAGCGTATAAAATTCATTGCATCCAAAGAAGGTGATACATCCGGTTATGATTATAGCAAGGATGAGTTTATTTTCGAGGTAGGGAAAGATGATGATTTAGGGCTTATTTTCCGTGCCGCGCAATATGTTATTTATAAGCGCGGAAACTTCGGAGACTGGGCACAATTTGCCGAAATTTTCGGCATGCCATTCCTGTTGGGTAAATATAACTCAACTGACACCAATGCCCGTGATCAGCTTTTTGAAGCCTTAAGTCAGATAGGTGGGAAGCCGGTGGCGGCAGTTCCGAAGGAATCTGATGTTGAAGTGGTACAAAATTCATCAAGCGGTTCGAGTGCATTGTATAAAGATTTGAAAGACGCCTGTAACGAAGAGATATTGATTGCCATTCAGGGCGAAACAATGACAACTTTGTCAGGATCGTCACTGTCGCAGTCTAAAGTGCATCAGGATACAAATTCCAAGAAAGGCAAAGCGCTGAAGCGTTACGTACAACGCATGCTCAACAAACACCTGGTACCGCTACTAATAAAGCGCGGTTATCCCGTTGTAGGTGGTAAGTTCGTGTTTCCAAAATCAGCAACCGACATAACGGTGGAAGAATTATCAACCTTGTCCGAGATTCTTGACATTCCGGCTGAATGGGCACATAACAAATACGGTATCCCAATGGCAAAAGATGGGGATAAACTGGCTAAGAAGTCACAAACTGCTACGCCTGTCAATCCCGATCCAACGCCACTAGACCCTACCCCTGCAACACCGTCGCCAAAGTCACCATCGTCGCCATCTTCAAAAAAACCGACGGCAAAACTAGCTGATACGGAATACGACAGAACTTTGATAGAAAAATTCATAAATCTATTTGATTTTTTCGCAAACGCCCGGACGCTGGGGAGCCGGGCAAACTTGAACGCGAAATCAACGAACAATACACACACAGCCACTAACGAGATGTCCCCTTTTAAAGGGGACGAGCACGAAGTGCGGAGGGGTTCGGGGTTAAACCTATCCGATGATTACTCTATAAATGTAAACGAACTTGTAAACCGTGCAATACGCGAACTGTACGACGACAAAACAAAGCGGGATGAACTGATTAACCGTAACCTGTTCGAAGCAACGTATACGCCACTTATTACAGCCATTAGCACTGAATTGGCGCCAACGAATGACAATGCATTTATAAATCAGTTTTCTGAAAACACGGCTGTTTTTTCGGCATTTAAAAACCATTTACAAACCAAAGAAATAGTAGCTCTTTTGGTGGACGAAAATGGAAAGCTAAAGCCATTTTACAAATTTAAGAAAGATGCCTTACAAGTATCACAGAAATACAATGTAGAGTGGTTGAAAACGGAATATAACCAAGCCGTCAGAACAGCTCGTACAGCGGCCAATTTGAAGGGATGGGAAAAGACATTAGACCTGTATCCTAATCTCGAATACATGGAGACAACGGCCAACGAACCTGATGAAAAACATCTAACTTATGTTGGCACTATTTTACCATTTAATCACCCATGGTTTAAAAAACACATGCCTCCGAGCCGTTGGGGTTGCCAGTGCTCGGTTCGTCAAACCGACAAGCCGGTGACTGCTGTTCCGGATGGTGATTACAACGCCCCCGGATTCGATAATAATCCGGCAGAAACAGCACAGATTGTTGATGTCAAGGAAACGGCATATTATAAAAATACGGACGCAAAACAACGTAAAAGCATTATGGCCGAAGCCGAAAAGCTTTTAAAAGCAATTGCCGACGAAAAAGCAGCAGAAAACAACCCGTAGAGACAACGCATGCGTTGTCTCACATAAAAGCGCATGCATTGTCTCACATAAAAACGCATGCGTTGTCTCACATAAAAACGCATGCGTTGTCTCGCTTACATAAAAATGAAGGTCATGGATATCGAAGAATTTGCCAAACAATTTGAAAGCCGAATGAAAGAAGTGAATGAATTCATTCAGGGCGATGAAGTGAAAACCATTATGGGAGTAGAAGCTGTCAACCACTACAAAGAATCATTCGCCAACGAAGGATTTACAGACAAAACACTTGAAAAGTGGCAGGAAGTAGAACGCCGTAAACCGTCGTCTGAGTGGTACCGAAAAGGTAAAGCCAGCGCTGGGCGTAAGATATTAAGTGGAGAAACAAAAGAACTACAGCAATCAACCAATTACACCTACATTGCCGATGGTGTAAGAATCACAAATGCAACACCGTATGCATCCGTTCACCAATTTGGCGAAATGGCCAAGATATTTGGGCAAAAAGAGTTTACCATGAAAGCACGTCCATTTTTTGGACCATCAGTAGTCATGGTCGACAATATTAAAACCAAAATAACAAACGAAATCAAAAACAAACTAACTAAATAATCCCATGAAAGCAATTTATACCGACATTCTCGATCGGATTTCTCAAGCCGTTACGACAATAAAATGGGTTGATTACGACCGCGGGCAGCTAGACAATCAAAACCAACGACCGGCGCTCGCTTTCCCTTGCGCACTTATTGGCATCAAATTTCCGGACTGCCGGGACTTGACCGATCGAATGCAATCATGTAAAGCCACTATTACCGTGCGCCTGGCATTCGACACTATGAACACCAACACCAATGCTTCCGTCACATACCAAAAGCGAGATGTTGCGTTAGAGCCGCTCGACGTGATAGCTTACGTGTACAAGAACCTGCAAGCCTACGAAACCGGTAATTTCAACTCCCTGAGCCGAAAGTCACAAGGAGACGAAAAACGAAGCGACGGACTATTTGTTTACCAAATAGTTTTTAGCTGCGAAATAATTGATCAAACGGCCGAATAACAAAAAAGCCTGTGCAGATCTGCACAGGCTTTTTTGTTATTCGGTTAGTTTTTATTGTTTTGTATATACTCTAAAGCCGCCTGCAAGTGTTCCCATTGTAGTTTTTAGAACAGAACCGGTTATTTTACCTTTGATTGTTCCTGTCTTAGTTGTCCATGATACGGAATCACCATTTATCTTACAAGTACCATTGACTAAATATGTTCCTGGGAAAGATGCTGATCCAGATCGAACATTAATTTCCTGACAAGTTGATTCTGTTAGAAATTCTATAGTTGTAGTGCAGACACCACCATAAACTAACTTTGAAATATCATCGTTTGCAGTCCATTTTGTTCCAATATATTTACTTAATTCAACAGGATCATTTGATTGACATCCATATGCTATAATAATAATAGTTAATAGTAAAATAACTTTTTTCATACGATATAATTTAATTTGTTTGTGTTTTATTTTGCAAAAATAAAGAGTTTACCCGAATTAACAAGCAAACTCATTAAAATTTAAATTATTAATTTTTCGATATGTTATCTGTAGTTCTTCGGTATAGATTATCCATTGCTTTTTCAAATAAAACATTTAAATCTGTTTTGCTGTCCTTGTCTTCAAAAAAGAAATTGACATTGATAGCATTAGCTATTTGCAAGAATACGTCTAAATTAGGCTTATATTTTAGCGAAAAAAACCGGCTTACATTCGATTGAACTAATCCAGTTTCAGCAGCTATTTGCTGCTGTGTTATACTTTTGCTTTCTGCAATTTCTTTAAGAAGCAAGACGAGCAGCTTCCACTGCTCGTTTTGATTTGTATTTTGTACCATATATTAATAATTAGCTGCCCATTCAGCTATATCTCCGTAAGTTGCATTATCAAAGTCAAAATCGTAATCATCAAAATCAAGGCTTTCAAAAAGTATTCTTCCTATTTCTTCTTTGAAATTTTCCATCAAAAAAGAATCTAAATCAGAATAAGGGATAGTTTCATTTCCATTGCAATCTGTGTAAGTTTCAGTTTCTTCGCTGTAAAAACAATCATTTTCATAAGTGATTCCAAAATGTTCCTCTACATTTGGAAATACTGATTGAATAAAGTACATTTCACCATTAAATGAGAAGTACAATCCTTGACGTCCGTAACCTTGTTGTTTTGTTGTGAAATTAAACGTTTTCATAATAATTTGCCGTATTATACTGTTGCCGCCAGCTCTAATTGTTTGATGATGCAAGATTATATCAAATATGATATATAACAATAGCATTTATAGTTAAAGTTTATGCTCGAAGCTAACATTTAACTATAAATCTAAATTATTCAAATAATTTCAATTGAGTCGGGTCATCATCCGGCTTCATTTCGTCATCTACAGCCTTCTGATAACGCCAAAATGTCCTTTCACTAATACCAGTTGCAGGCTTTACTATATTTCGATACACCCACAACTTGCAGCGGTCCTGCCTGCCCGGCTCATAGTTCTGCCGGATAATAAGCTTTATCTTTTCAGCCGAAATACGCCGGCTTATATGTTTCGGATGTTTTTTAGCCATTTAATTACTATTTAAATTGTATTTACTCCCCAATACTAGTTAGGTTGAAGCATGAAAAAATTACCACCAGCATTTTGAAATATAGAAAGAATCGAAAATACGACTACTACCATAAATAAAATTAACTTTTTGACCAACTTTTATTGAGTTATAATCTTTTTCTGACATGCTTACATTATCAGAGTATTTGTCATATTTTACGGTTATGTAGAAATTTTTGGGATGATCAGTAGTTATTGGAACCATGACTTTTCCACTCATAATCATAGAAGTACTCGTATATGCTTCAGTTATATTTTTATCTGACACATATCCAGCTGCTTCTTTTTCTGTTAACCCAATTGAATCTACACCCAAGATTATTAGACCAGCCACTATTGCTATTAAAACTAAAGATAGAATCCACGTTAAAATACCAAGCAGGGCATACCAAAAGCCGCCTGTAAATGAATCAATAAACATGTCATAAAAAATTGAATCTCGCATAATTATAAATTTTATATATTAATAATAGAAAATTAAAAACAAATGGGGTTCTCACAAAAATCCATCTCTCCCCACCTTATCCGCATACGTCGGCACCATATCATGCACATGCCAGTATAGTTCCTCCCACGTAGGCAAAGGTCTCATTAAACCCCTGTCATCAATATAGAGAGAAGCATAAATCTTACGAGTATCTACCCCGCCATATTTGGCAACATCTATTTTGCAACTCTCATTAATGTAATCGTATTTAATTTCATTTTCTGCAAGCCACAATACAGCCTTTGCCAGTTCTACACCGATTCTGCAAGTCCATATAATGATGGTGTAGCCTTCATACTTAAGCTTATTTATCGTGTCTTTCGCTCCCGGTATCATTTCCCCTATTTCGGGAAATTCATCCTTTACAATGGTACCATCGAAGTCAATTGCAATAATCATATTTTCTCTTTTAATTTTAAAATTTCTCGTTCAGCAGACGCCAGCATTTTAGACACCGCTAAATATTTCCTAGTCAGCATTTCATTCTCTCTCTTAATTCTATCTACATCGTCACCCACGTCCTCACTGTCCCCCGATGTAAACCGTCCCTCCGAATCCCGCATGCGTTCAGTTGTCCCCTTAAAAGGGGGCGAGCAAAGCGGAGGAGTTACCCCAAACTTTAATACCAACTGTGTTTCGCATACTTTTTTCATTTAAACCTATCTCTAAATTTTTGCAATCCATCATTGTCCCCTTCCAAGGGGACGAGCGTAGCGGAGGGGTTTTCTTCTTGTTTTATCTCCCCATACCTTTCATTTATCCATTCATTCAGCTTATCAACTGTCTTATTGCTCACCTCGCAATGATACTTGTATTTTCCGAAGTCAATAACCGTTTTTGAAACAATACCACCCATGCAGGAAAAACTATTGAAAAACACTCTGTAATGCATCAAATCCATGCCACTTGTCCGCATGTCCCGAAACAACTTACCAACTGAAAGCAGAACTCCTGAGGGGCTATCTACTGCATTATTCCATCCCATAAACTTCCATTCCTTAGGAACTACCAGTTTTTCAAAGAAATCATTGCATAACCGGTTAAGTTCCTCAGCCGTTTTAGCCTCTTCGCGTCCCCAAGTACCTTTACTTCTCGGTTGGTAATGTTGTTCTACCATATCTGAAACTTGTAAAGTGGATACATGCCATTGGTTTTGTCAGATCATATTTACCTTTTTCAAACCAATCTCTAAAATCCCTTTGGGATAACCCGTCATTTTCAGCAGTCAGGTAAAACGGAAAGTCGCGAAATATCCCCCCTTCACACTTAATGGCCATACCGTCATAAGGCTGTTCAAATTCCGATTGATAAATAGCCTCCTGAACTCCTACACCGCTATCTTTATCCAATCGAGCAAACTCTATTTGCTTATTTCCTTTCACATATTTGCCAAGTGTGTGATACTTCAAAACTATCACGGCATCACCGGCCAACACTGCGTCAATTCGTTTTTTCCAAACAGAAAAATTCCCACGGAAAGTATGAATTTTCGGATCACAACAATGAAATTTTGTAAGATTGAAGTTTGACACTTTTTCTATTTCATTATCAGAAAGAAGTCCAAATGGTATTATTCCCGAAAGTATTTTCTCTACAAAATATGTCGGCTCTCCTTTTTGCGGGTGATATGCCGGAAATGTCCGACTAACCATTATCACGTATGTTTTGATTTTGTTTTTCATTATGAATATAATTATAAATTTACCCCCCCATTGAATTGCAATAGCTCTTGCTAAACCTGTTGGAGTTTTACTTCTTTCATGACCTTTACCTTTTCCGAGTTTTCCAAACTTACTGTATTTAGATGTGCCTGATTTTGTTTTACTCGATTTGTAAATTATATATTCAGGTTCGACTGATGTTTTTTTCTCAAATAAATTATCCGATAAATTATAATATAACTTTGGAAGATTCTTAAGCCATAAGCAGGTTGATTTTTGATATGGGTCTCCAAAATAATACGGTTGAACAATTTGATCTGGCTTTCGATAAATAGTTGACATTATTCCAATTGGATTTTCAATTGCAATTTTTTCAACCGGAGCATTTACCACTTTCATGAAAAAATCAATTGAAGCTTGTTGCCTTCCATCTGCAATTTTTTCCTCAAAACTTCCCGATCCAGAAACTGCTAAATCTGTACATGGAGGAAAAAATATACCTACATCTGGTTTTATTAATTCTATAGCCTCAAAAACATCCATCTTCAAATGCCATTCAGGATGCCCTCCTGAGCAATCGATAATGTCATTTGAATATGCCTGAATTCCTAATTTCCGGAGTTCAATACAAACCGCTTGTGATTCTTCGCATCCAATTAAGAACGTCATATCATGTAAAATAAAATGTTTTACCCGATCCGCTGCCGAATCGTTGTTGTTTAATGATTGTTGTAAACGGAAGATCGTTTTTGTTTATCTGTTCAAGTGCCTGTTTTATGGGGGTAGCATTCGTAAAAAACTTGCATTCCCTGTCTTCGTACTTTACTTTCAAAATATACCGCCCATCTCCATGCGCTGTCTTTACGTTAGCTTCAAAGTCCAGCACTTGTATTTCGACGTTTATTACATCTTGTATAGAAATTACCGGAACATTGAATATATTTTTATCTTCAGGCGGCTTTACACCCAAATCAGAGAACTTTTTCATTCAGTACTTTTTTAAGTAGATGCTTCGAGTCACAATGTTTTGCCCAACCCAACCAGGGAGCTATTTGCATCCGGTAACTTTTCGCATCAATATCCTTTTTATTCAACTTTGCAGCCTTTCTGCAAAGCCGTTTTTTAATCGATTTACGCATTAATATGTGTGTATGATAGAATTTATAACCCACGAAGTCAATACCGCGAGAATCAACCGGAAATACTTGATAATTGCCTTTTAATTGTATGTTTAATCTATCCGTAAGATAATCGTTGATATCAACCAGTAAACCGTGTAAATATGGCTTATCAGGTGCCAGTATCACCATATCATCAGCATATCGGTAGTAATACTTTACTTGCTTAGATTCTTTCAACCAATGATCAAAATAACTCAGATACAGGTTGGCGAAAAACTGACTCAGATAGTTTCCTATCGGAACACCAGGAGCAGAATCAATAATCAGATCAAGCAATTCAAGCAACCGGTTATCTTTTACCTTCAGTCGGATAATGCTTTTCAGTACATCATGGTCAATACTCGTATAAAACTTTCTTACGTCCAATTTCAGGCAGAACTGTGTATTTTCAACGTCTTTTAAATCCCGTTTAATCGCTTTTAAAACGGCATGAATTCCGCGCCCCTTGATACAGCTGTATGTCTGCTGAATGAAAATACTTGTCCATATTGGCTCCATTACATTCATAATGGCATGGTGAACCACTCTGTCCCGAAATGGTAACCGGTAAATCTCGCGTTCTTTCGGATCGTAAATGGTAAATATGCTATATTCCGAAGTCCGGTAAGTTCCGTTTATCAATTCATCCTGTAGCTGTCTCATGTTGCTTTCCAACTCTTTTTCAAAGAGCCGAACACCATATGTATGCGCTTTACCCTTTCTGGCTTTTTCGTAAGCGAGAACCATATTATCCTCGCTGCATACCTGAGCATATAAGTTATTGTATCGTTTCATTTCTTTGCTTTTCGTTTGGAGCTTTCGGTTTCCTTACCAGCACCTTTTGAAGTTTGTTATTTTTTTGCCAAGTGGCAGGGCCTTTATCCTTGTATCTTTATTTCGCATAGGTGCGAGGTGTTACCTGCATTCGCATTCGAGTTATCGTAATTCGTATCGTTGAAAACGAAACCACTGGAAGACAACCTCACAAAGACAAACAGCCTGTTTTATTTACTTCAGAATGATTCTGCTGTACACTTCGGTAAATTGTCGCCCTGCATATTCTGCCATTTCCTCAGATGGAAAGCAAAGGCGCGAGGCGCAACCCGCATTCGCATACGAGCAATCGAAATACGTACCGCTGAAAACGAAACCACCGGAAGACACTTTAAACCAAGGATACCACTTGTATTGATCAGTATCATTCCAATCGGCCTTCCAATCTCCAACTAACGCTCTGGTGATTACTACCGCTTCATACACTGATTTGAAATATTCGCGAAGCTCTTCAGGTACTTCGTTGAATTCAGGTGTTGCAGGCATACCTGTTACGTTCAAAGCATCTTCTACTGTTTTGATGCTTTCCATTTGTGTTGCTTCTACTTTTTCCATGTGTTCAAAATTGTTTGCATTTAGGCTGATTATTTAATAAAATCTGAATATAATTGTAAGAATTGTTTACCTGCATAAGTGGCTAATTCGTCACTCTTAAAGCAAAGGCGCGAGGCGAAACCCGCAAGCGCAGCCGAGAGAACGCAAAACGCATCGCCGAAAACGAAACCACCGGAAGACACTTTAAACCAAGGATACCACTTGTATTGATCAGTGTTCAGCATGTCAGGTTTCCATCCTTCATTCAATGCGCGTGTGATAGTTTTGATTTTCCGATACGTTATTTCATCATCGGTAAAACTAAGTAGTTTGAAAATAGATTCGTCTAGTGGCTTTTCGCCCAGCTCTAAACAGGCATCTTCGTAGGTTTTAACTCTATCCATAATGCTTTCGGAAAAAAAAGCCTTTCCAAAAGTATCTTCAAGTGCTACCTTGAATTCCGGAGTTGCATCCTTGTACAACTTCCTTGCATTTTGTTCTGAAATTTGTAATGTTTTCATTTTGTTATTTTTATGTGGAAGTACAAAAAATGCACTTCCACTGATTAATTTAAGCAGCCTTATCATCGGCATCATATTTAAACACATCCATAATGAGGGTCTCCGTAATAGCAGCTATTTCATAGTCTGCCATTGACCCTTTCATTCCTTCCACTACGCCTGCATTAGCCTCTTTGGTGTCATTAGCCTGAACTAGCATGCTAACGGCTGTTCTGCGTTCAACACCCTTATCTTCATCCAAGCAGATAAACATCACTTTTGCGCGATACCATTTATCTCCATTTTCATTGAAGAACATTTCGTTTATCTTTGCCCTACGAATAGCTGTTACTGTGAATTCACCACTAATAAACGGTCTCAGTTCCTCAATAATTCTTGTCTCAGCTTCAGTAAATGACAGTGCATCTACTAAATACGTTTCACTCACTTTTACGATTTTACCCTCTTCGCCGGTTTTTTCGTACTTAATTTTACACTCGAACCAATTATGCATAATTTTTTTGTTTGTGCTTTTCCAAAGTTTCTTTTACGTTGGAAAAGCTGATTATTATATATTTGAAAAATTCAATTCAATAGCCTCATAAGCCCCTGCAACATCTTTAACCGATACCCGGTAATAAACTTTCGAATCGGGTCGACGCTCGGCTTTTTTTATCAATTTGCAAGCTTCAGTAAGCCGGGGCTCTTTTGCTCTCTCTTCGTATCTGAATAGAGGTCCTGTTTTTTTTGGATCAAGCTTTCCACTTTTATTGTCAAAGCAACTAATAACCATATCCTTAACAAAATCCTTATCCGATTCAATAGAACTCCCAAGAAACTCATGTAGAATCTCTTTAGCTGCCATGATCGTTTGATCATCATACTGCAAGGCTTCATTTACTGACCGTTCAATCTTTATTGACCGATCGAAATTATACCATGTGTAGTTTCCTTTGAATTTAGCATCCCGTTTTATCTTATTTTCATCTAAGAAAGCCTGTTCGGCTTCCTCACAGAGCTGTTTAATCTCCTTTTTAAAGGCAATTAAACGCGCATTTACCGCCAACGCATCTTTTGCCAATCGGGCCGAATGAACTTCCATTAGCCGCTCTGACTTTGTCACGCGCTTGTATGGTATTCGAGTCCCCGACTCATCTACCCACGTTTCGTTTTTACTTGTTTGTGTCATTTTTTTATTGATTTTATTATAAATATTAATATTTCGTAGAGTACCCAAAAATTAAAACATGAAAGAATGATCAATCCTATCAAAACTTTCCAAAACGGGATTTCCTTATCTTCCATCAGATTGTATTTTAAAAGTGGATAGTTCCTCAATTCCTCCGGACAAACTTGTATTTACACTCTCATTAAGTGTGTAATATTTTACCTCTAAGCGATGCAAATCATTGCATTTAGCCTCATAATCCGGATGAGTGATTGGATTTTCTTCAAACCATTCAACTACCCGTTGTATCTTAGCATTTATTTCCTGTAACCGCTTATTAGAATTTATCTTTTTAAGCTCTTCCTCTTCCATTTCTTCCACAGCATCTACTCGTTTATAAATTCCTTCACTCTCATATTCTTCAAGAGACATTCCAAGCTCTTTAGCACGCTTTCTATGGTACCATTTCAACCGGATTGCATTCTGAAGTTTTAACCGCTCTTCAGGGGTTATTGGTCTACGCGTATTCTTCGTTTTTAAGCGTTCTTCATATTCTTCAACCGAAAGTCCTAGTTTTTTAGCTCTTCTTTTCCGAACGCTTTTACGGGCAGCTATTTTATTAGCCTCTGCTATCTCTTCTTTTGATTTTTTCACAGCACATCTAATTTAAAGTTGCCAAATAGTCAACCTGATCTTGTGTCATTGCTGTCACCTTATTCAGGTCCTTTGTTTTGTTATTAAAGGCATAATACAAGCTTTGCAACCTTTCTTTTGGAATCTGATTAAAATCCGATACAGAACAAGCATTACAGGCTATACCTTTCACTTCATTAATTGAGCTTATACATCCCATTGCTTTGCGCCATGCAAAAATGGAGGCAATAAGCCGTTTCCGCATTTTGTCAAGCTCATCAAGTACGGGGTTCACCTTCTTATCAAGTGCATCACATACCTGTATCAATTGATCGATCGTTAGATCAAGCGACGTAACCACTCCATATTGCGCCAGTATAGCCAGTTTTCCGTCGTTATCAATTCCGGCCTTTCCAAGTAGCACATGCAATTTTTTTACAAGTGCCGTTTTTTGTTTGTCCATAAAAGTTTTTGTTGCCATGTGTGTCTATTTTTTTATTCGTTATTATTTTTTATTCCGTATTTCTCTGCTCGTTCTCTCCAAATTACATAATGCCCTGTTTTACCAATATATCTGCCTTTAGAATAAGCCACATACCCCTCAACAAGTATTTTCAAACAGGCATCATACATTACCGATTTAGCGCTACGTCCGGCGGGCAATTTTCCATCTGCATGGCTGATAAATACGATTAACTTGTTTGGAAATTGAGTTTTAAAATTGATATAATCCCGGTAACTCATCTGCGTGTACTGAAAGGAGTCTATAATCACTATTCTAGGACTCTTTTTTTGTTTCAGTCTAGCTGTAAGATCAGCCATATTTTCATTTACAATCAGCAGCTTTCGTTTCACGTCATTCATTCCAAAGTTTTCGAACGACTTCCGGAGCGTGTGGCTTGTTCCTTCCTCCCGGCTAACTAAAAGTATTTGATCTACAAAGTCAGCAAGGCATTTAATCAGTTGGAGTACAAAACTTGTCTTTCCGTTCCCTGAGTTTCCCCAAATAAACCAAACTCCTGTTTTTTCAGGTCTATCGAAAGCATCAAACCACTCATCCTCAAAATCAAAAAGATCGTATTTTTTATCGAAAATATTCTGTACCGTTAATGCTCTCTTAATTGCCATTTAATCACCGTTTAATTTATTCCCTTTTCTTTGTTTCTTTTCGACCGCTTGTACGATTGGACTTTCTTCTTTACCCTTCGCAAATCACCTTCGCTGTCCTCAATTATTTCGCTGATTATTTTATTCTCCGAAATTCCGTTAGCCACACAAATGGATGTAATGTCGTTGGCTGTTATTCCGGTTAGTTCAATGAACTTTCTGCCCAACCGGCTCCAAATTTCCCTGAATCCCTTTTTGTTCTTTGCTACTCCATTTTCAATACGTTTTTTGAAATAAGATGTTGAAGTCAATATGATGGAGCAATAGTCTTCTAATTCGTTATAGAGAGTTATGAAGAAATAAAGCAGTTCGTCCGACAGTTTATCAACCTCATCAATGTAGATAATCGGGTCCACCTGACGCTTAAGCGTTGCTATGATTTCCTGCATCATTCGGTTTATGTTCATCCCGTCGGGTTCTTTGCCTAGCGACTGCAATAATTCAATAGCAAATTGCTTTTTATTCCAGTACTCGGAACATTTCAGCAGGTAGGAGTTTTTTTCTTTCGAAATAAGTTTCAAAAACTCAGTTTTACCAGTTCCGGCATCACCAATCACCGAACTGACCAAATGATTTTCTTTGGAGTCAGTCAAAATCATTTTCAACTGGCGCGTAGTGCTTATTTCGGCATAAATCCACTTTTCAAACTGATGACCTATTTGAGCGGCCACATTGCGCCACATATCATCATTTATAAGCTCCCAATTTTCATTCATCATCTGGCTTAAGGTAGCCGAACTTACGTTTTTCAATGAATTAGCCGCTTTGTTTTGGCTTCCGTATCGGTCTATGTATGCACTAAGCGTCTCTGTGATTTGTTTTTTCTGAATAGTTTCCATGTGTATCGTTTTTTTTAGTTATTTGATAGCCATTTAGTTGGAATTAAATAATTGTATTTTTTGAAGTGGTATTCAACTTCAGCAATTGGACCTAAATCAGGATGTACCAAGTGCTTTTTAGGTAATATTTTTACAATTACACCGGTTAGCTCTTCTGTTATTCCTATTGATTTCAATTCTGGCCAAGTAGCTATCACAATAGCTGTTTTTTCTGTTTCCATGTTAGTAGATATTATATATGTCTAATTCGTTTTGCTCTTCATCCGGAACGTCTACGGCAGTCGCTTTCAGCTTTTTTGTATTCGATCTGCCTTCGTTTCTGTTGTTCTTATGCTGCCCCTTAGAGTCCGTTAAGCAGAATTTCTGAAGCGTATCGTTTTGAAGTAATACAGGCATGATATCAGCCATGTTCTGTATATTTTGTGCTCTAAAGTCTGATACCTGCTTTTCAAGACTGGCGTTGAACTCTCGTACCCGCTGTATTTCGCCACTGTCACCCGGCTTTCTGTCTTTCAGTGCCATTGGTTGCACATATACCTTTTCAAGCAAAAACCGGTGTGTTTTATCTTCGCTAACCGCTAACACCTTATCCATATTTGTCGGGTCAAAGTATATGTCAAATTTCAAGTGATCGTAATTCCGGAAATTTGGATTCCAACACTCCCACGTGTGTTTTATTCCGTTGATTGTTTTGTGTAACCCATCACTTTCACGTTGGTTAGGCTTTCCTTTTGTTTCTCCGAATGTGTACAGGTAGTTTTCTATGGACATTTCTAGCTTATTATCTTCCGCCGTAGCTTCCCACAACTTCATATATTCATCTATCTTTTTTGCCCTTGCTTTTTCAATGATCTGAACAACCTGGGCACACGCACCTGCATAATCGGGAAATTCATTCTTGTATTTGTTCAGATATTCCGTATTTGCCTGCTTATCTTTAGCAGAGGTGATACCGTAACCGCTCCAGTTCTTTTCGTATTGGCAATAATCGTGATTAATGCTTTTAAAATAAGGTTCAATAACCTTTGCTTTTGCGTTCTTTGCGCGGGCTGGAGTGCTCAGTTCTGATACAGCCTCGTAAAATGGAGTCATTTTTTTTATAGCATATCGGTCACTCTGTATCTGGTGTGTCCGGTACATCTTTCCAAACAGTTGCGCTGTGTGGCATTCTGCATTCCGTAGAGCCATTGTAATCAACTCCGGAGTTTCATGGGTACCTATTGCATAACCAATGATATATTTTACTGACGGGTCAAGAACCACAACCACTGTTGGCCGGTGATGATAGGTTGTTTTGCCATTTTCAAACTGCTGAAACAATAGTTCTACATCCCAACCATCCAATGTCCAGTAATAAAGTGGACAAGTAGGGGAAGATCGTTTCACCTGCATTGTTTTTTTGTTTCTGAATTCAACAGCTCCGCGTCGTCCGGCGAATATTTGTGTTGCATATTTCTTTCTCCACTTGGCCACAGCAGCACCGGTTATTTTATCCCACTGTAAAGTGGATGCTATCATATTATACAATCCGGCTACCTGTTCGTTATCCAAATTGCGCGGATCAGCCAGTAATTCATTTAGAATAGATTGTTTTTGATCATCATTCACTTTGGCAGAATTCTTATTGCAGAAGTTACGATGTATCAAACATCCGTATCCCTCTTTCAGGTACTGTTTGTATTTTTCATGTAGTCTACGATCGTTGCTTGGCAGCGTATGAGGGTATTCCTTTCGGTCTAGGTCCATCACTCGTTTGGCTATGCCATTCCAAATACCTGTTGTAGTTCCGCCCAAAGCCCTGCGCATCGTTACGCGGTCAGAAATCAAACTATGAATAGCATTCAATACAATAGCATTCGTGTAGTATTCCTTTACCACGTTGTTATCCTCCGATGCCGGAAGGTATCTGTCCGGCTCAACTTCATAGCTGCTGTAAAACTCCATCGCTGCCGAATCCTGAATAATCAATTGTTGAAGTACATTCGTTATGGTCTTTTTAGTGATATCACCAAACTCCATTTCTATTTTCTTCCGAAAGCGCTCAGGCATGGTTTTGTAGTCAATCAATGCAGGAGTACCATAGCATCCCCGCCTGATCACATTAATTTGTTTCCTTACTGTTAGCTTTCTATATGTATCTTCACTCATTATGCCATTATCAATAAGGCTTCTTGACTGAATTGCCAACATGTTATTATAATATTCAACCATAATTTTAAAATCTTTTGTTCCATCCGGGGAATCGAACCCCGGTTAAACCATTTAGGATTGTACTAGCTTTGCAAAATTGACTAAGATCTGTTCGTATGTTGAAAGTTTCATTTCAGCGATTGAAAAACTGTCTTTCACTTCGTCCAGATTCAGTTTATAAGCCATTTTCGCTTTCAGATCAACTATTATCTGAAAACCGTTTCCAAAATTGTGGATCATTCGATCTACTGTGTGAGTAGTGGTCCAATTAAATGTTTCTTCATTCATGTTTTTTGATTTTTGTATTTAAAATCTATGTCCCTGTTGAATCCAAATGATTGCCAATACAATTAAGGTTACTGCGAAGCATATCATTTTTACTTTTTCTTGTAATGTTAGTGTTCTCATGATTTTTATATTTTAGTTTTTAATCATTCCCCCGTAAGCGATTGCACGCTCACGAATTTTTACTTGTTGTGGAGTTTCAGCATGTCCGGCCAGTGCTTTTCTGATAGTAGGATAGGACCCCAGTTCCAGCAAAGCCGTTTTTACTTTGAAATCCACAATAATTTTTTTTTCAAGTTCCATATGTCTGTTTTTTTAGTAGTTTTGCATTTCAATGTAAATCATGGCTGAAATACGTTGCAAATATAATTCAGAAATACGTAAGTTATATCATGTAAATTCAGAAATACGTAACTTTTATATTAAAATATATGGAAACCACTATAAATGAACGATTCCAAAACGTGTTAAAACATTGCATTGCTTCAGGAAAAGCCAAGAATAGAGCCGATTTTGCTCAAAATATAGGTATAAAAGCGTCCAGACTTTCAGAAATAACTGGGAATAGAATGGGGATTAGTACAGAAATCTGTAATTCTTTACATGAAAAATATGGAATCAATATGAATTGGATGATTTCTGAAGATGGAAATATGATAAATGAGCAGAAAAATGACTCCATCCAAATAGTCGATCAAACCTCTTTCAATTATCTTTTGGATAGATATGAAAAACTGGCTATCGAAAAAGGTCAGTTAGAAAATGAATTAAACGCCATGAAAAGTTCAACAGGGAAATCTCCTGGTCCTACTACTTATACTATTAGTTCGGAAAAACTAAATATTGCTGCTGAACCCCACAAAAACAAATAGTCAAGCGCCACACACACTTATATAGTTAGTTCAAGTATATACGGCTGTTTTCTAGCCTGTTTTAAAAATGTATTTTGTTTTTTGCTGTATTTATAGGGGTACTTATTATCTATTTTTCTATTGTTTTTACTTGATTAAATATCATATTGGTATGCATATTCGTATATTTTATTGTGTTTTTGTCCACCCAACTGTCCACCCAACTGTCCACCCATTGTATATTTTCTACTGTTTTATCATTTTTCAGCTTCGTTTTAATCTTTCACTTTCGGGCATAAAAAAAGCCCCTATTTGGGGCTGTATTTAGTGGCTGTAGTTATACTTTACATGTTATTATATCGCATCTTACGCGGCTTTTAAATGGTTATTAAGCACTAATTAAAGTAATGCATTCGTTTTGCCGCTTTTTATTGTTAATAATATAAGCAGAATTAAAGTAGATGTACATTTTGTTTTTCTTTTGTTCTTTGTAACTACCTGCTTATTAGTTTATTATTTTATTTACGTTGTACGTTTTGTTTTATGCCTTATATTACCAAAGAGGAATATAGGTAATAAACCAACTTATCAATACGGCCATATAGCACTAACAATTAGCACTATACATTGCTTGCTATTTTATTGTATTCTAAATTAGATGCTGATTTAAAACTAATATACAAAACGTTTTGTTATTCAGGCATAAATGATTTACTTTTGCAGACCTAAAAAGACAATCATCAAATATGCAATAAGACATTTGAGTTAATTTACAAATAGTTGATTTACAACAAATGCCTGTTCGATTTACTCCGTAAAAAGTCGATTGAAGGTATATAAGGTCTAAGGAGATGAAAGAATGGGATTGTGAATGGAACCATTTATAATTTATTTGATCCACAAAATAAAGAAATATGAAAACAGCAATATCGAATGTAGTTAGCCATAATAGCGAAACTAAATGGGCGAGTACGCAATCACCCCAACAGTTCTTTTCGGCTGATCAAATGATTGACGCTTATCAAAATGGATGTAATGATGGATTTTCGCAATATATCAAAAAGATGCGTAAACATATTACAGCAAATATAAGTGTAGCAACAACAAAAGCTGAAGAGTTCTTACAATCAATAAATATAAACACTGAAATTTGTAATTCTATTTATTTGAGAGTTATCGATATTAATCAATTTGATTTGCTTTTTGCAATTAAAGAAGATATTTTCTTTGACAGTACAAAAAGTCGTCCTTTCTATCAAAAATCAATTGAATTTGAACTAAATAATCCATTTATAAGTATTTCTTTTTTGCCTGATTTAGAGAACATAAATACAAATCGTTTAACGGCTGATAATTATTTGTTCTTTTATGGCAAAGTACAGTCACATTGATCATGCTTCGCATAATGAAAGAGTCTGCAATTTTATATCAGGAAAGGCAGATTTCGGGGATTGGATAATTACAACGGCGTTTTATTCTGCGATTCATTATGTAAGGTATTTAATGATTCCTGCTACTTTACCAGATGGAACAGAAATAGATTGTTTTGAATCTTTATTTAATGCTCAGAGATGTTCATCTGAAGGTAGGCATGGATTTCAAAACCGATACGTTACTGCTAATATAACGGCTATAGCAATAGAATATAAGCAGCTTCATGACTGGTGTAATCAGGCTCGGTATTTTGAATATAATCAACCCCGCGTTCTTGCTAAACAAGCAAAAAATAATTTACAGGTTATCAAAAAACATATCGTTTCACAGAAACCTATAGTTTAGAATAATAAATCCCTGTCAATTGGCAGGGATTTACTATTACTCTTTTATACTTTCCTGCGGTTTGCCGTGGGTTAAACACAATTTATGGTCGGGAGTGATTTCCTGACCATTTTTTTCATTTTAATATAGATAAAAGGAAAACAGATAAAATTATTACGATCCCAAACGTGTGATAAATATTATATGCTTTGTGCATTTTATTTGAAATTTCATTCAGCTACTTAAATAATAAGTTCCTACATTTCTGCTGGGTTTTATATATATTGATTTAAAATCACTTTTTCTCGTGGTTGTATATATCGCCAAAGTTTGTTTCAATAAAAATCACATGCATTATATTGTTTATTTTCACTCCGGCAAACGGTAGATTACTCCCGTTTGCTCTAAAAACCATCAACTTACTTACTTCATCAGTGACAATCTCAGGAAATTTGGAGCATTTAAATTTACTTTTTGGTAACATTTCATATCCTAAACCGTGTTTAGGTAACAATTCAATGTCTCTCCAAGAATATTGAGCAATCTTATTGAGTCTTTGTATAAAATCGATGAAAAACTTAGCGTCTCTGCATTTATCAAATGACTTATTCTGAATATATTTAAAACAAAAAACCGGATATTCAATAACCGGCTCTTTGTTTATTTTAGGATCGTTAGAACGCTTTTTTAAACTCATTAATTATCTAATAATGTTTTGAAAAACTCTTTCATTATATTATTGGGAATTACACTTCCTGGAACTTTGAATGCATTAATCCAAGGTTCTTCTTCGTGCGTAAGATTCATTAATTTGACAGCCCCTAATTGTCCATATTCATTCATAACGTCCAAAAACAATTCTTCTTCTGCATTTGACAAATTAATTATTTCTTCTTCACCATTTAATGCAAGTGTATTTGAACCGCAATCTTTAAAATGGTGATATATTTCAGGTACTACTGGACCATACTGCCATGCATTAATTTCTTCCCCAAATAAAGGAGAATCAAAAACAGCTAAATGAAATCCTTGCATATAATAAAGGAGCTTTTGCAATTTTAGATTTGAAATAGTATCACCTCTCTCAGTATCTATGCTATTGATTATTTTATTAGAAATTTGTAACGCAGTTGCAGTCATAGTTTAATTTGTTAATTTTGTATTTCGGTATCAAAAAACTTGATATACATAATTTCTTTGCAAATATAAACAAATTTGATACCAAATAGTTGTCTGTTCCAGTTAATTTATTGAAGTGGCAATTATTTTGGTATCAAAAAATCAATGATATGTTCGTGATTTTATTTGTTCATTTGAATAAATAAATATATCTTGTTCAAAACTATCAATTTACAAAATAAAACCGATCCATTTAGATGGAGTAGTTCTATTGAGTATAAAAAATCATTATTAGAAGGTTCGCTGGACCTCCATAACTTTTCTATTGCAGAGTTCAAATAATTGAAAAAACATAACACAGATAACACAAAAGGAATACACTACTTATAATTTATTTATTTGTTATTTAGTTGTATGAGTTTAATATACAGGTATTTGTATGCTTTCACCTCAAAATCAGATAAAGACAGTACAATACAGCTAATACAAAAATAAATTTTGGATTATTTATATAGCCTTCGGGGTTGCAACGCATTGTTCTGAAAACTTATTACAGATAGCAGTACCTTTTAGTTTGCATAAAAAATAAATGAAACTTTAAATCGAAACGTATCTAGGCGTTTCTTACGCGCGCGTATTGGTCAGCTAGTTCAACTAATCAAATTAAACATTATCTTTGTATCACTTTCCCGCGGTTTGCCGTTGGTGGGTTAAATACAATTTGGCGGTCGGGGTGGTTCTTGACCGCTTTTTTTTTGCGTACTGCATACATAAATTTAATTTTATAAGTAGCGGTTAAATGGAAGTGGCGCACCCTCGTTTAAAAAGTCTTTTATAGTAACTTTCGAGTTTCTGACAATAAAAAAAACCGCCACAAAATTAATTGCAGCGGTTTGATAAGTCAGTGTAATTATTTTACCAATTATCTGTTTTTGTACCTATTAATCCGTCTATTAGTGATTTTAGTTGTAAATTTATATTTGATTCAACTTGTGATTTTGCATCTTTTTTTCTAATCGTTCCATCATTTTTAAAAATTCCACCTTTTAAAGGAAACGGTGACGATGAGTTTGTCCTATTAGTCTCGTCTCGTATTTCAAGATTTATAATCTCATATTTTACTTTTCCATCTTTGAAGCTTAATTCTGTAGTATAGCTACCACCCCATTTTAAGGTCATTCCTAAACTTTTCAATGTCAAGAAATCGGGGTCGTGCGTTTCAAACTTTAAATATTCAGAGTCTGTATTTCCTTTAATTACTTCACTTGGGTTCTTGTAGGTCTTGTTTATGAACTTAATTGCATTGTCATACAGTTGTTTTGCGGTTTTTCCTTCCGCATTTATGACGATATAGCTTTTTTCAGTATCCAGTGAATCTCGCAAGCCATTTGGAGTTAAAACAAATTTTTGCCCATAACTTAATGAACAAAAGAAAATCATTGAGAGTAAAATTAGTTTTTTCATAACCTATAATAGTTTTAAATTAAAATTTAGTTGTTACTGTTGTTGTAGTTACTTCTTTATATTGACTTTTCAAACATTTCTCACACGTTTGGTTAATTGTAATAGTGTAACCTCCAGAAGTAGTAACTGATTTTGTAGTCAGTTTTGCAACCACCTCATCAGCATCTTTCGTCGTACAATTTTGAAAAGTTGTTGATTTAACGGTTTTCGGGTAGCCTGAAATACTCGGACTTGCAGACGTTGTTTGTGTTAAAGTGAACGCCCAATCATAAGTAGTATTATCGGTGCAGGAAAAACAAATAAATAATAACAAAGGAATAAATAGCTTTTTCATATTCGTATAATTTTAAATTTGATAATTAGCAAAGTAATACAACTATTTGACAACCTTTGATACAGATAAAAAATGCGTGGGTCATCACATTACCGGAACAAAGGTACGACCAGTACCCAACCCCCCAATAAGTAACGCCCACGCAAACCGTGAGCATTTTCCTTATTGTTTTTAGGGGGTAATAAAATTGGTCGTTTTTTGTTCCCGAAACAATAGCAAAACGCTATATAATATTTTAAAAGACAATAATTTGAATTATTGTACTGCAAAAATACGAAAAGATTTTAATTTGTAACTTATTTTTCTTGATATATCGAACGAATTTTTTATCAATTGGCTGAATAACCTCTTATAGCACTTTAGCGGTTTTTTAATCAAACGCCTATGTGTATGGAAATTTGCGCATAAATTTATAAAATCGTTTAATCTGTATGCGATACAATAATTTTAAAAAAGCTCCAAAAATAAGAACTAATCAACCCAATCCAAAACGCTGCAATATCTTTAATGAAATAGCATCAAGCCGTGTAACTTTTAAATCTAGTGCATCAACTTTTAGATTGTGCTTTGTTGGTTTTCCTTTAAAAGTAGTTTGTTGTCGTTTCTTCGATTGAATAAGTCTATCATACTTCGCCTCTGCTTCTCGGTATTGGTCGAAAGGCAAATAATTTTTTGATGATAATTGAGTGGTGTAATACAAACGGTTTTTATACGCCTCTTTCGCTTTGAAGTACTGGCTGCCATACGCTCTGTATAAAATTCTACATCGTTTATTTGATACGGGGCAACGAAAATATAAAACACTGCCTTTGCCTAAATTAGAGGGTTTATATTCAATAAATACTTTATAATCCATTTCGGTTTTCTCGCCCGTTCGGTTATCTGTAATAGTGTAATATAGTCTTAAATAGGTTTCGTTTGGTTTATGTACGGTTTCAACTCCAATACTACTGCTATCAGTCCAACTCATTTGCTGGGTATGGCTGCCGTATTGTTTGCCAAAACAACTAAAATAACCCCGTTTAATCAAATAACTCATTTCTATTCTTTGAGCTGCATTTACTGTGGTTGCTCCTGTGCTGTATCGTCCCATGTTCTAAAATATAACCTAAATAGTTAGTACTTATAAATTGTTATTCTGTTGTCGTTCGCATAAGGTTTGAAACGGTTCTTTTGTAAACAGTAAGTTTATAAATACTTTCTTTTATCAGAGGCGATGTAATCTGTAAAATCAAATAACAAAGGAATTGACAAAACCCGCCTGATTGACCTTTTTGTATTATTTCTGATATTACTATTATTATTCCGGCATTTATGCGCCTCGTTATATCCGACAACTTTTGCACTACAATATAACTGACCTTTTCGAGGGTTTTTAATGATACGACCGCAACTGATACATCGGGGTTCGGTGGTCTCTGTTGCAGTAGTACAGATTCCTTTCTTATCTACGTGGTAATTTGTACTATTTCCAATCTCAAAAGTGGGTAATTTGTACCATTTTTTTTTAATCTCATTTGCAACTGAAACATCTCTCAACTCTTTGCATTTTACACTAATCAGATTTAAAATATCATTCTTTAAAGTCGATTTGCTGTGTTGATTTATAAATTTGTTGCAATCTTCACGCTCTCGGTTGTAATTAGCTCGTTTTTTTACTGATTCGTAACTGCGTTTTCCTTTTGGTATATCATATAAACTGTGCCAATAGTCAGTATTAATATAATCGCCATATTTGATACGTTCTTTGTCAGTTAGTTGATTAATTTCATCGTCGGTAAAATCAATTATCAAACAGTCCTGAATAGTTTCAATCAGTATTTTTTCAAATCGTTTCCAAAGTTCTACATCTAATAAATCAGATAATTTTTGATAAGTCATTACATCGGATATGTGTTTCATTTTATCAATACTGACTTCAATTCTCAATATATTTTCTGAATGATAAGGTTCTTCTTTTGTTCGTGCTGATTTATTGTAAAACTTATTTGTATAATTATCATACCCAAAAACCTTTCCATCACGTTTCTCTTCCCAATTTCCGGTATTAGTTTTATGCAAAATAATACATTTTAAGGCATTATTCGGGTTCATTTGTAGTTTGATATTCACGCCGATCTCAAAACCGTTTAAAACTGTTGTTTCGGGGTTCAGACCTGTTTTTTCATTCAATAGATTTAAAGATTTTTTTAAATCACTCAAATAAAAATCATCGGCGTTATGCAGTCCTTTGTTATTGTATTTGTGTAAACTTCCACGAACATAATAAAATTCGTCAACTTTATGAGTAAATATCAAACCGTTTACCTTTTCTATTCCGGTTGTACCAATAGATAGTACAGCATTTTTCAAACTGATTCCATCTATCATAATACTAAAATTTCGAGTAGTATGTTATTTAGACTTTTCGGAAAATATCCATCAAATAAATAAACTGTATAGCTGAATTTGTCAGGATCGGAACAAAACAAAATCAAACTTCTCGACCTCGTTTGTGGATTGAATACATCGCCGGAATAGATTCCGTTTACCTTAGTACGTTTCAAACCGGTATGAAGTACTTTAGTCATACATCTATGGCTCTCGACTACATATTTCGCACTCTGAGCGATTAAATACGGATGAATAGGTAAACTTATACGGAAATAAGAAAAGGGCAAATTTGCGCCTGATTCCGTCATTAAATCAAATATATCCGTATGGATTGCATTTTGAATAAAAACGCCCTTGGTTGCGGAGGTTAAACACATCTTTTTCATAATCTACGCTCTTTTATATTTTAGAGTTTCGATGTCTTTCAAAGATGCATAAACGTTGGCTCTTTGGTAACGAACACGTGTTCCGATGCGTTGCGCTGGAATAGTACCGTTTTTAGTCCAATCGTTTAAAGTAGGTAAGGAAATACCCAAAATCAGGGCGGCTTCCTTTCGAGTGATTAACTCGGGAGATGGTTCGGGGGCAGTGGTTAATCCAGATACAATTTTTTGTACTTCATTTTGTACAATAGTTCTGAAACTGTCTTGTAACTGTTCAAAACTGATTCCGTTGAGAATGATTTCGTTTGGCATATTCTTTTGTTTTTAGAATTTGTACAAACTTACTTCGTTCTTATTCAGTCATATTTCCGACGTTTCCGTAACGGAACAAACAGAACAAACGGAAATGATTTTTTTTATTTTTCTTTGTTTATCCACGTCTTAAAGTGGGTATTGTATTTGTTTTCTAATTCAATATCAAAAGTTGATTCTCTGATTAATTTTGCTGTAACGGTTCGCCCTGTTTTGGGTTTGTTTTCTGTTCCCTCGTAGGCTATTATTCCAAATTCGGCGCAGAAACAAATACAATGAGCTGTCTTATCAGGTGTTTTATCCAATACAGTTGTTTCTGTATACAACCAATCATAAAACTTTCCAATATCTTTACTCGGTGTTTTCTTTCCGTTGTTGTCAACTGTTCGCCATTGGTAGTTATCATCTATTAAATTAATCTCTTTCAACTTTTTTTTCAACTTTTCTGTATCCAGATTGTAAGGATGTTTAAACAGTCTGGCAAAGGTTAGTGGTTGTTTTGGTGGTGTGCCTGTTTGGTTTGGCTGTTTATCTTTTATTATATTGTCATTCAGTTTACTTTCTAATAAATTAACGACTTTATTCAACTCATAAAATGTACCTGAATGAGTTTTACTTATCATCTTCTCGTAATCAGGAATTATTATCTTTTCCCCTTTAAACATTTCTTTGGTTACAGGGTTATCCAAATTTGATTTAGGAATTTCCCAACCATTTTTTTTATATATTTCAAAACTTTCATTCTCTAAACGCTCGCGTATCATAGATTTAGTTACTCCAATATCAAATAAAATAATACGTATTTTTTCGTTATCAAAATTTCCTGTGTTTTTCAAAATAATTATAAATCTCAATATCGCTCAATTCTTTTGAATAGGTATTTTCTTCCAATTTTAAAACGTTTTTCAAACAATCCTTTTTCCATTCCGGCGATGCATCAGTCTGAAGAATTACCTTTTTTATTTGATTTAATGTGCCCGTCACAACCGTTTCTTCATCTTCTGGTTCCGAATAATTTTGTACTACAAATTCGTAAATATGTTCTGTATTTGTAATTAGCGCTAAAAATTCCAGCAGCGTTAAATCGTAGTAGGATTTATTACTAATCATTTGAAAATTGTTGTCTATTTGCTTTATTTGATCGGATTTAAACAATTCTAAAAAAGTTAACGATTCTTTCATTTTCTTTTCTCCTGTGGTAGGTCTCGAGTTTTCAATATCAACACCAAAATCTCTATAAAATAGAATCAAACGAGTATCAAAATATCTAATTTGTGGTTCTCTATTCTCTATTGGAAAAACCTCTCTAAATTTAGAAATAATAGTTCCAAAATAAGGAGCTAAAGAATTATAGTCTATTATTATATTAGATTCTTTGAACTTTGCTATCATATCAATAACTAAATTTTCAAAATTATCGGTTATTATTTTGAACACTTCATTTTTAGTATCTTTGAAAATGGTTTCAATCATTACATTGTCAGCTATTTCATTCCATGTTTTAAGAGTGTTTTTGCCATATCTTTGTAAATAGTCATTACAACTAAAAATAGCATGAAGTTGAATAAACTCAATGTTTTCTATGCTAATATCGGGAGTTAGCTGATTTAATTCATTATATTTTTTTTCTGCAATATTATAAATCCTTATTAGATTTAATTTTCCGACCTGTGAAATAAGGTTCTTATCCCATACACTTACATGAAATTCATTTGAATTGTTGAAATACAGACCGATATTTGGTACTAATTCAGCAATGTAGTTTAGTCTAGTCGCTATGTCAGGAGAATTTATAATTTTTTCAATTGGGTTAATTGAATTATCGCTATCATTTCCCTTTCTCCGATTAATTATATGTTCTAACAAAAAACGCTTAATCGTATAATGTTGATTTTCATTGATTTTATTCGTATAATCAAAACATAATTCATTTACAAATTTACTAATGTCATTAAGGAAATAACACAAACTATCTTTGTTAAAATAATTTGATATAAGTCTTATGTTGTTGAATAATTGAGACTCTAAAATTTCTTTTGTAGCTGTAGAACTTTTTAGTAGAAACTCTTCTACATTATTTTCCTCGTTATTCATTACAGTGGATATATTATCATTCATTTTTTTTGTTTTACTGATGTTGACTTTTGTTGCGCTATTTAATTCACATTCAGTACTGTTTAAAAAGCCTAAATACTTCTTATAAGCCCAATAAGAGTCTCTTAAAATTTTATTTTCAGCATAATTAGAATCAATTTTCTCAGAATCAAAAAAATCAATATCTTTCTCGACGCCGTTTACTAACTCCGTTAAATTATTTCTGTATTGTTTAATAAAATCCGTTTCCGTCGCAAGTATGTTAGTTGCAATGAACTCATTTAGTGAGCTTTTATATTCAATATCAAACCTAATTTTCAATACTTCTGTAATACTGTTTTTCGCATAATCCAAATCATGTTTTTCCATAGGTCAATCATTTTGCAATTAACATTGGATTAAAAAATTTGTGTGATTGCATTTTGATAGCGTTATCTTTAGCACTCATTTTTATATATTTCATAAATGCTGATTCTGTTTTATGTCCGGTTATTTTCATTATTGCGATACTCGGCATATCCATTAAAAAGGCATTTGTAGCAAATGATCGGCGGGCGGTGTGGCTTGTTACCAAATTGTATTTTTCTGTTATTTTTTCGACCCTTAAACCGCCTTTTGTTATCTCTTTCGTAATGGGTTCTTTTATTCCGGCGATTTTTGCAACATCTTTCAAATACTCATTAAATTTTTGATTACTGATTGCTCGAGGTAATTGATAATTGTATTTTTCAAAAATCTGTCTTGTAATCGGGTGTACAGGAACAACTACATTTTGATTCGTTTTTTGAGTAGTTATGTTTATAGTATTATCGGTTGTAATATTCTCTTTTTTGAGTTGTGAAAGGTCGGAAAATCGCAAACCAGTATAACAACCAATAAGAAATAAATCTCTAACACGTTCCAAATAATCTGGTAATTTATCGGTGTTAAACTCTTTTCTTAATAGTTTCAAACTTTCGGGTGATGTTTCAATAGTGTACATCTGCATTAATTCCGATTCATTCAAATAAATAGAGTCTGTTTCTTCTTTTAGAACTTTAAAAGACTTCTTTTTATAATCGGTTGGTACGTTTATACCCCTATCGTTTGCCTCACTTACAAAGGTCTTTAGTATCTTTATTCGTGTGCCAATGGTGTTCTTAGATAAACCCGCCCTTGTTATTGATTGACCCGCTTTTGTTTTCTCTCTCTTTGGTTTCGTTAGAAATTCGACAAATGAATTATAAAAGTCAATATCAATACTATTGAAGTTCAAAACCGTTTTCTTTGCCGTTTGGTAATCCTGCAAATTTTTTCTTACAACTTTAAAACTTTTCAAAGTCGATTGTTTATTGTTGGAAGTCTTAATAAGAAAATCAATAAACTGAAATAGGTCTTTCGGAGTTTCCTCTTTGGAAACAACCGTTTCAGTTTTTAAAATCTTATCAAGTTCTTTTTTTAGAATTTCATTTGTGGGTGTGATGTTTGTGTTTTCTAGTTTCAGAAAAACGCTATTGATAGTCGATTCAATTATATCTAATCGGTGGTTAAACTCGGGATGTTCGGGAAAGTCTTTTGTCCCTTTTGCTCGGTTCGTCTTTGGATTCCAAAAGGCGGGGTTTATACTCTTAGCAATGTAGTACTTTAGTTGAATGTACTCTTTTCGGTCGGTCTTCGTTATTGCAGCTCCGTAACTGATTCGTGCAAAAATAGCGGTTTCGGACTGATTACTGTCTTTGAGGTAAAATTTAATCTTTGCCATTGTAGTATGTGTAGTTGGTCAAATACACAACAAAGTTAGTAAATTATTTTAGGGGGTACAAATCAGGGTACAAAATTTCTTTCTTTCTTTTTCTTTTATTTATTCTATTATGATAAAATATTGTTGCATTATCCATGATTATCAGTGTATATTGATGTTTGAATAAGAAAATAAGAGTAACCAAAATATAATAGAAAGGTGTCTTAGTAAGACAACAAAGCCCATGTAATTAATTCCATTACATGGGCTTATTTTTTCTACATGCCGGAATACATATTCAAGACAGACTCAAATTTCTTATTTTTCGTCTATGATGGTGACTAAAAATGAGCTCTAACTACACAATACCAACTTACTGTCAGGCTTTGTTCTCGAGAAATTGTTCGGGCCTGAGTGGGCATAATGGCATTTCTTGAAATTGTGATGTTTTTCTGTAATCTCGCAATTTATTGCAATTATTTTTGTTTCTGGATAGATATTTACTGATGGAAGCCTATAGTTTTAGGCTAAATCAGGAGGTTGCCGGAATGAGATTGATATTTTATCGAAGAATAAGGATAATTCAACATTAAAAAGAAATTATTATCTATTTGTAATTGAATTGATTATTTAATCAGCTTTCGATTGGTATACCAATTAGCTTTTGTCTCTTGCACAATTTATATATCTTTG